>VFQM010000241.1_pt1 | contig 66058 bp, 60 predicted proteins | sample 3512391 | NCBI WGS metagenome assembly VFQM01 (sample SAMN10412369, study PRJNA504923) | tailings metagenome | isolation source: Replicate 1 from Balatoc abandoned mine | place: Philippines | reverse complement strand
CGGCCAGCAGGCTCCACTGCGTGGCCTTGACGAAGAAGTCGGTGGCGCCGGCCTGGAAGGCACGGGCGATGGACGCGTCGTCGTCCAGGCCGGTGAGCATCAGCACCGGCACCTGCTCGAAACCCGGCAGCGCGCGCAGGCGGCGGCAGGTGTCGAACCCATCGAGCCCCGGCATCTGCGCATCCAGCACCACCACGTCGGGCGTCCACTGGCCCAGCAGCGACAGCGCCTTCTCGCCGCTGGACGCCTCGGTGATGTGCATGCCGCGCTCGCGCAGTGCGAGCGAGGTGAGCAGCAGGTTCACCTCGTCGTCGTCGACGAGCAGCACCCGCGGCTGGGCGGGCATCCTGTCGTCGGCGAGGGCGGATATGGACATGCGGGGGGCGGGCAGCGGTCAGGCGGGGAGCATAGCCCGAACCGCGGCCAGCACCGCGGGCGCGTCGTCGATCACCCGGGACAGCGGCTCGCCGAGGGCACTGGCGTCGCCCTCGCGCGCGCGGCGCTCCAGGTCGGCGCAGGCGGCGGCAAAGGCCAGCGCCCCCACAGCCGCCGACGACGACTTCATCGTGTGCGCCGTCTCGCCCGCCTGCTTCAGCGCGCCGGCGTCGCGCGCCTGGCGCAGCACGTCCAGGTAACGCAGCAGCGAGGCCTCGTAGGTGCGCATGACCTGGGCCACGAAGCCACGGCTGCCGTCGGGGTCCAGCGCGCGCAGGCGTTCAAGCGCGGCCGGGTCGAGCACCGGCGACGGCGCACCGTGGCCTGCGGGCGGCTCGGCATGGCGGAGGCGGTGACGGTTCGGGCGGTTCATGGGTATGTGCAGTGTGGCACTGTCGCACCCCGGGGCGCCAGCGGGCTGCACCCGCAGCCGGCGCCGGCGCGCGGCCGGGGACCGCGTGCTGTGTCCTGCCCTTTCGGCCAGCAGCGGGCGGACTTGAATGGTCCCGCCGCCAGGGCCGCGCCCCGTTCGTACAATGCCACGATGCGGAACTGGCAGGCTTCGGCGCGGACCGGCGGCGCGGTCCTCGCGTCGGGTGTGCTCGGCGGCTGCAGCGCCGTGCCCGTCGACGGCCTGGGCGGCACGGTGGCCCTGCTGCTGGTGGCCGTGACGGCCGCCGCCGCGGGCTGGCTGCTGGGGCGCCAGCAGGGCCGTCGCGCCCTGCACGCGGCCCGCCAGGAATCCCGCCTGCTGGGCCAACTGGCGGGCGGCGAGCGCTGGCGCACCCAGGCCGCACCCGGCCAGCCGCCGCAGTTGGAGGATGGCCAGCGCCTCGACCAGCGCTTCGACGTCGGCAACGGCGCGGCGGCCCTGGAAGCCGCCCTCGCCCGGCCGGAGCCCCTGGGCCCGGTGGCGGCCCGGCTGGCCGGCGGGCAGACGCCCTGCACGCTGCGCGCCCTGCCCTGGTTTGCCGACGACGGCAGCTTCGGCGGCCACCTGGGCGTGGCCCTGCCACCCGACGCCGATGGCCAGCCCGCCCGCGCCCTGGCCGCACTGGCCCAGGCCTGGCCCGACGTGCTGGCGGTGCTGGTGCGCCCGGGCCCGGGCGCCGAAGGCGCCGCGCCCTGGCAGCTGCTGCAGGCCAGCGCCGCCGCACGCCCGCGCCTGGGGGAGCCCGACGTGGTGCCCCACGCCCGCCTGCACGAACTGCTGCCCACGGCGCTGCAGCCGCTGCTGTCCACCCCCGGGCAGGCCGAGGCCGAGGGCTGGCAGCTGGTGCACCTGGTGCAGCCCCAGGGCGCGCTGCTGCTGCTGTGGCGGGCCGGTGCGGCCGTGGCCGAGGAAACGGCCACGCTGAGCTACACCGTGTCGCACGACCTGCGGGCGCCGATTCGCGTGGTGGAGGGCTTCACGCGCATCGTCAAGGAGGACTACGGTGCGCAGCTCGACCGCGTGGCCAACGACCACCTCGACCGCGTGCTGGGTGCAGCGGCGCGCATGAACCAGATGATCGACGCCATGCTCACGCTGGCGCGCCTGTCCAGCCAGCCTCTCGCGCGGCAGCCGGTGAACCTGACGCAGCTGGCCGGCTTCGTGGTGGACGACCTGCGCCGCAGCGCGCCCGAGCGCGAGGCCCGCATCGAGATCGAGCCTGGCCTGCAGGCCACCGGCGACCCCACGCTGCTGCGCCTGGTGCTGGAGAACCTGCTGGGCAACGCCTGGAAATACAGCGCCCGGCGCGCGCAGGCGCACATCGTCTTCGGCCGCGAGACGGTGGACGGGCGATCGGTGTTCGTGGTGCGCGACAACGGCGCGGGTTTCGACATGCGGTCGGCCGAGCGCCTGTTCGGCCTGTTCCAGCGCCTGCACAGCGCCAGCGAGTTCAGCGGCACCGGCGTGGGCCTGGCCTCGGTGCGCCGCATCGTGCAGCGCCACGGCGGCGAGATCTGGGCCGACGGCGAACCAGGCCGCGGCGCGGCGTTCTTCTTCACGCTGCCGGACCTGGGCACGGGCCGGCAGGGGTGAGGCGGCGGCGGGCGGGCGGCGGCCGCCAGACGCAGCCCGCGCTTAGCCGTCCGTGCCAGCCAGCGTCTCGATGGCGTCGACCAGCCGACGGGCCTGGGCCACGGGGCTTTCGCCCTTGTCGCGCGCCAGGGCCTGCAGCTTCTCCTGCGCCCGCGCCCGCGTGAGCGTGTGGCGGTGCATCAGGATGCCGGTGGCCAGCGCCAGCAGGCCGGCGGCGTCTTCGGCGTCGGGCCCGGCAGGCGCCGGAGATGCCGGTGGCAGGGCGGGGGAAGCCGGTGCCGGCGCGGGGGCAGCCGGCCTGGCGGCAGACGGGGCGGCGGCGGGAGCGGCCACGACCGTGCCCGCCACGCCCTGGATCTCCGCCATGACCCGGTCCACCGTGGGCACGATCTGGCCCACGTCCAGCGGCTTGACCAGGTAGGCGCGGGCGCCGAGGGCCTGCACCTTGCGGCGCGTGTCCTCGTCGGCAAAGGCCGACAGGAACATGAAGGGCACGCCGGCCACGTCGCGCAGGTACTCGGCCACGTCGAAGCCGGTCTTGCCCTCCATGCGGATGTCCAGCAGCGCCAGCACCGGCCGGTGCTCGCGCGCGAGCAGGATGGCGTCGTCACCGTTGTCGGCGTCGATGACGTGGTAGCCGGCCTGCGCCAGGCCGTGGGTCACGGTGGCCAGCACGAGGCGGTCGTCGTCGACGACCAGGATCGGGCCCTTGCCGGGGCGGGGGTTGCGGTCGTTCATGGCGCCTTGCCGTCGGGTGCCGGCATTGTCGCCGCAACGGCGGCCGGGCCGGCGTCGTCGCGGCGCACGCTGGGCGGCCGCAGGCGCACGGTGGTGCGCACGCCGGCGTCGGTGTCGTCCAGCGACAGCATGGCGCTGCGCCGCGGCAGCAGCGCCCGCACCAGGCCCAGGCCCGACACCCCGCCGGGAAAGGCCGCGAGGTCGAAACCCGCCGGCAGGCGGCCGGCGTGGTGGATGCTCAGCAGCGCGCCGCCGGTGCCGGCCGGGTCGGCCTCCACGCGGCAGTGCACCGGGCCGCGGCCGTGCTTGACGGCGTTGGTGAGCAGCTCGTTGGTCACCAGCGCGATGGGGATGGCCTCGGCCTCGGGGAGCTCAAAGGCGCTGGCGTCGGGGCCGCCGTCGTAGGTGATCTCGCGGCCGAAGGTGCGCTGCACCGACTGCGCGATGGCCTCGACCACGCGCGCCAGGCGCAGCGGCCCGCTGGCCCCCACCTGCAGGCCGTAGACCTGGGCGATGGCCTGCACCTGCGACACCGCCTCGCCCAGCACGACGGCCACCTCGGCGTGGCGCGCGGCGTACTGCTGCAGCAGGCCGGCCACGCCCTGCAGGTTGTTCTTGATGCGGTGGTGCACCTCGCGCACCAGCACCTCGCGCTGCGCGATGGCCGCCTGCAGCCGGGCCTGGTCGGCGGCGCGCTGCTCGGTCACGTCGCTGGCCACCAGCAGGCGCTCGTCGGGGCCGCCGTCGGCCGCGGGCAGCGGCACGGTGCGGGTGTCCCAGAGCCGGTCGTCGGCGTCGCGCAGCTCCACGCGCTGCGGCGCGTCGGCCAGCGCCTGCGCCAGGCCGGCGGGCGGGCGGGCCAGGAAGCCCTCGGCGGCGGGGTTGGCCTGCAGCGCCTGGCCGCTGGCGCCGTCCACCCGCGCGATGGCCAGCGGCGCGGTCTCGATCAGGCGCTGCAGCGAGGCCTGCGCCCGCGCGATGCTCATCTCGGCCTGCCGCCGGCGCTCGATGTCCAGCAGCGCAAAGGTGAGCAGCCGGCCTTCGCCATCGGCGGCGGTGCGCACGACGTTGCCCACCACCCAGAACTCGCGCCCGTCGCGCCCGCGCAGCCGGCACTCGAAGGTCTCGGACTTGCCCTCCGCCAGGTGCGTGGCCCAGTCGCCCCGGCGCAGTGGGTGGTCGGCCTCGGCGGTGGCGACGATGCCGATGGGCTCGCCGACGAAGTCGGCCAGCTCGCCGCCGAACATGCGCCGCGCCGAGCGGTTCATCCAGACGATGCCGCCGTCGGCCACGGTGACGATGCCCACGAGCACGGAGTCGAGGATGGCGCGCGTGTGCGCCGCCTGGCGCTGCAGCGACTCGCGCGCGCGGTGGCGCTCGTCCACGTCGACGAAGGAGCAGACGATGCCCTCCTGCGGCGCCTCGGGCGAGACCGGCCGCGCCGCCACCTGCACCCACAGCAGGCGGCCGTCGCGGCGGCGCAGCCGACGCTCGCCGCTGAAGGCGCCGTCGCGCGCCAGGCCCTCGGCCAGGGCGCGCTCGAAATCCACGCACTCGCGGGCGCTGGCGTACAGCTCGGCGCCGTCGAGCGCGGTGAGCTCCGGCACCGACCAGCCGGTCAGCTCGGCCAGCGCCTGGTTGGCGCGCTCGATGCGGTTGCCGCGCTGCCAGGCGATGCCCACCGCGGAGTGCGCGAACATCAGTTCGCGCTCGCGCGCCAGGGTCTCGAGCTCAGCCTGCTGCGCCTTCAGCCGCGTGATGTCCGACAGCACGGCCACCGCCTCGGGCCCGCCGTCGCCGGCGGCGGCGCGCAGCGACAGCGCATACCAGCGCCCGCCGCCCACCGGCAGCTCGGCGTCGGCGTCGCGCCCGGCGGCCATGGCCGCCAGCGCGTCGCGGGCCACGCCGGCGCCCAGCGGCGACAGGGCCAGCAGCGACGACAGCGTGGCGCCCGGGCCGGTGCCCTCGGGCAGGTCGAGCATGCGCTCGAAACGGCGGTTGCAGCGCTGCAGCACGTCGCCGCGCAGGTAGGCGATGCCGGCGGTGGAGCCGTCGAGGATGGTGCCGAGCTCGCGCAGCAGCTGCTCGTTGCGGCGCTGCGCACGCTCGCGGTCGGTGACGTCGATGGTGACCACCGAGGTGGCGCGGCGGCCGCCGGCCAGCGCACCGGGCTCCACCCGGGTGAGCAGCCAGCGCTGGCCCAGCTCGGGGTGGCGCACGGCGTAGCGCACCTCGGCGCGCTGGCCGCCGCGCAGCGCGGCCTGCAGCTTCTCGTAGTCCGGCAGCGACGCGGGCTCGACGATGTCGCGCGCGATGCCCTGCAGCGCCGAACTGGCGGGCGGCGCCACGCCACCACGCACGGCACCCGCCGAGCGCAGCCAGCCGCGGGCCGGGTCGTAGGTGGCGACGAAGATGCCGGCGGTGTCCATCAGGGCACCGATCTCCAGCAGCGCCAGGTCGCGCTCGTCCTCGGCGCTCAGGTCCTCGACCACCGCCATGCAGCGCAGCTGCCCCTGCGCGGTGGCAAAGCCGCTGATGCGCGCCGACAGCCTCCGGCGGCCGTCCGGCGTGTCCACCAGCGCCTGGCACTCCAGCGGCGGCGCGCCGGGGGCGATGCCGGGGCTAGGCCGGTCGCCGGCCCAGGCCAGCAGGGCCTGCAGCGCCGGCGGCGCCTCGCCCAGGGTCACCGGGGCCTGGCCCACCAGGGCCTCGAAGGCGCGGTTGCTGCGCACGATCAGGCCGCGCTCGTCGAACACCAGCATGCCCGCGGGACTGAGGTCGAACCACTGCGCCAGCTCGTGGCTGGAGCGGTCGGCCTGGGCGCGGGCGGCATGCTCGGCGGTGGTGTCCTGCAGCACCGAGACGACGAGGCCGCGCTCGCCCAGCGGCATGCGGGTCTGGCGGAACCAGCGCTCCAGGCCCGCGGCGTCGAGCAGGCGGCGGTCGCCCACGTCGGCGGGCAGGTCGCGGCCGGCGGCCGGCGCGCCGCGCCGCCGCCGCTCGGCAGCCTGGTCCTCCGCCGGCAGCAGCGACAGCAGCTCGCGTCCGGCGAGCCGCTCGCGGGCATAGCCGCAGAACTGCGCGAAGGCGTCGTTGACGTCGACGATGCGCCCGCCGGCGTCCTCCAGCAGCGCCGGGTAGGGCGCGGCCCAGAGCAGCGTGAGCAGCGCCCGCCCGCCGTCGGACAGGCCCGACGCGGTGGCCGCGCCCCGCCCTGCCACCGGCCCGCTCAGTCGAGCTCCCGCGCCACGGCCAGTGCCCGCAGCAGCGCCGCGTTGACCTCCGACAGGGCCAGGAAGGCGTTGTCGGCGGCTTCGCGGATGTCGCCACGCACGCCCTGCTCCATGGCCTTGACCAGCTGCAGGTAGGGCTGGTGCGGGCCGCTGCCCTCCACCAGCGCCTGGCGCACGCGGTCGGGCACCGGCACGCTCTCGAAGAGCTGCGCGAACGACTGGCCGAGCATCAGGTCCAGCAGCGAGAACACGCCGCAGATGAAGACCTCGCCGCGCAGCTCCTCGTCGCCCATGTGGCGCACCAGCTCCTCCATCACGAGGCCGCGGCGCACGGCGGCGAACATCGCCGGCTTCATCTGCGGGTCCTTGCTGGCGGAGGCCAGCAGCAGCGCCAGCCAGCGCTTGAGCTTCTTGTAGCCCAGCATCATCAGGGCGTGCTGGAACGACGAGACCTCCACCGACAGGCCGAAGGCGGCGGAGTTGAGGTAGCGGATCAGCTTGAAGGCCAGCTGCGGGTCGTTCTTGAGCACCGCCTCGAGCTTCTCGACGGGCTCCTCGCGGTCGACGCGGCGGATCAGCTCGGCAACGACGCCGATGTCCGGGCCCCCGGCACGGCCGGCGGCGGCCTGCAGCTCGGGCTCGATGGGCCAGCCGAGCACGCCGACGGCACCGCGGGCGAAGGCGGCGTCGAGGTCCTTCAGCGTGCGCACGCCCACCTGGATGTGGGTGATGCGGCGCGCCACGCCATCGGGCGGCTGGCTGCCGTCGCCGCGGCGGTCCTCGCCGCTGTCGATGAGCGAGTGGCGGAAGCAGGGCAGCAACTCGCGCGGCAGCTCGTGCACCGGCCGGCCCTTGACGATGAGCGCGCAGCCGGCCGCGTGCAGGGCCTGCAGCGCCGGCGCGTGCGCCGGGTCGCCCACCATGAAGGCCGGCACCTCCAGCATCACGTGCGGCGGCGGCTGGGTGGCCAGCATGGCGCGCAGCCAGGGCTCGGAGGCGATGTTCAGCGTCAGCGGCGTGGCGCGCGTGGGCTCCACGGGGCCGGCGGCCACCGCCTCGGCACCGCCGGCGCCCGGCAGTGCGCGCAGGTTCAGCGAGAGCGAGCCGCCTTCCGGCGGTGGCCACACGGCCAGCAGCGCCTGCAGCAGCCCGGCGGCGTCGGGCGGGCCGTCGCGGCGCTCGGGGAACACCGTCACGCGGGTGGCGATGACGGAACGGTCGCGGGCGATCAGCGGGCTGTAGCCCAGCACCAGCTGGCCGAGGATGGCAGGCGTGGACATCGTGAGGGACACCGTGGAGGGGGCACCGTGGGCCAGGCGCGATCGATCAGCCGCTGACGTAGTCGAACAGCGACAGGCGCTGGACCATGGCGTAGGCCTTCAGCGCCGCATCGTAGCCGGTTTGCTGCTGCTGGAAGTCGGACACGGCCTGCACCATGTCGAGGTCCTCGGCGGCGGAGCGGTCGGCCGAGGCCATCAGCGCCTGCTGCGACAGGCGCACCTCCACGGCGTCGGCCCGGTTGAGCGACTCGCCCAGGCCGGAGCGCACGGCACCCAGGTGGTTCATCACCGCGTCCAGCCTGCGCACGCCCTGGCGCACCGTCTCGGTGATCTCGTCGTTGCTGCGCCCGCCGGTCTCCAGCTCGGTGGCGATGCGGTCCAGCAGGTCGAAGGCCGACAGGGTGTCGGCCCCGGTGTCGGGGTCGGGCGCCTGCAGCCAGGCCCGGCCACCGTCCACCGACAGCGGCAGCGGCTGGTCGTTGGCGGTGCGCAGCGTGCCGCCGTCGCCACGGAAGGCCACGCCGCCGGGCGCGTCGACGAACGGCACGGCCGTGGAGCCCTGGCCGCCGAAGAGGTAGCCGCCGGCGCCGTCGCCGCGGTTGGCCACCGACAGCATCTGGTCGCGCAGGCCACGGATCACCTGGGCCAGACCGCGCCGCTCCTGGTCGGTGTACGAGGCGTTGCCGGCGGCCAGCACCTGCTCGCGCACCTGCTGCAGCAGCTCGTTGGCATCGCCCAGCGCCGACTCGGCCTGCAGCGTCACGTTGCGGCTGGCGTCCAGCGCGCGCTGGTCGGCCTCGGTGCGCGTCTTCGTGGCCAGCGCCCGCTCGGCCCGGGCGGCGGCCGTGGGGTCGTCGCTGGCCTTGGTGACACGCTTGCCGCTGGTCATCTGCTCCTGCAGCTCGGCCATCTCGGCCTGCCGGCGCTGCAGGGTGGACAGCCCGCGTTCGAAGCTGTTCTGGGTGGACACGCGCATGGTCATCGGGGAGTCTCCGTGGAGCGGGCTCAGGCGCCAGCGGCCGACAGCAGGGTGTCGAACACCGACTGCGCGATCTGCAGCACCTTGGCCGCGGCCTGGTAGCTCTGCTGGTAGGCGATCAGCATCGCCGCCTCCTCGTCGAGGTTCACGCCCACCTCGGACGAACGGGTCTGCTCGGCCTGCACGGCCAGCGAGCCCGAGATCTCGGCGATGGCGTCGGCGCCCTGCACCCGCACGCCGACGTCGGCCATCGCCGAGGCATAGGCGTCGGTGGCGCTGGCGCCGCCGGTCAGGGTGCCGGCCGGCGTCAGCTCGCGGCCCACCAGGCGCTGGTCGCGCAGCGCCGCCAGCGCCAGCGCGTTGCCGTTGTTGGCCGTCACGTTGGTGGTCATGGCCACGCTCAGGGTGTCACCTGCGGCGGGCACGCCCTCGAGCACGAGTGCAAAGCCGTTGATGTCGGCATCCGGCGCGCTCGGGATGGGCTGGCCCGGCCGCCAGGTGCCGCTGCCGCTGGAGACCAGGGCGTTGGTGGCGCGGTCGCGCAGCTCCCAGGTGTAGGCGCCGCTGCCGTCGGTGAAGCTGATGTTGGCGGTGTGTGCCGGGTTGACCGTGTCGTTGGTGATCGTGAGCGCGCCCACGCGCGCGGTGCCGGCATTGGCCGGGCCGGTGGTGGCGGTCAGCGCCGAGGCGGCGGCGATGTCGCGCGGGTCGGTCAGGCGCGCCTTCATGTCGGTGGCGGCACGGGTCACCGGCTGCAGCAGGAACTTGTCGTCGGCCAGCGGCGGCGGCGTGCCGGCGTCCACGCGGAAACCGTCGATGACGTCGCCCGAGCGCACCGAGCGCACCAGCCCGTCGGACAGGCGGGTCACCTGCCAGGCGCCAGGGTTGGCCGGGTCGGCACGCAGGTCGTATTCGCTGGCCTGCAGCTGGGAGGGGTCGACGACGCTCAGCTCCACGCGGCCGATGTACTGCCCGTCGCCACCCTTGCGGTTGGTGCCCATGGGCTGGGCGCGCGGCTCGCCGAGGGCGAACATGTCCTGCGCCGCCACCGAGCCGGCGGGCTGGTGCAGCGTCAGGCCGAGCTTCTGCTGCGCGTTGACGGCGCCGCCCACGGCCGCGGCCATCTGGCCCAGCAGCAGCTGCGCGTCCACGAGGTCCTGGTTCTGGAACTGCAGCAGGCCGGCGATGCGGCCGCCACCCAGCGTGCGCTCGTCCAGGCGCAGCGGCACGCCGTTGTCCATCACCGCCACCCCGGCGCGCGAGGGGTCGCCCAGGCTGTCCACCACGGCCAGCGGCTGTGCCTCCTTGCCCAGCACCAGGCGCTGGCCGCCGCCGGCAAACACGCCCACCGTGCCGTCGTCGGCCTGCACGGTGGTGATGGCAATCTGCGTGGAGAGCTCGGTCAGCAGCCGGTCGCGCGCGTCGAGCAGGTCGTTCGGCGGCTGGCCCAGGCCACGCAGCTCGGCCACCTGCTGGTTGACCTTGGCGATGCTCGCCGTGAGCTCGTTGACCTTCTGCACGGTGGTCTTCAGGTCCTCGCGCAGCAGGTGCTGCATGCTGTCCACCTGCGCGCCGGCATCGGCGAAGCGCGCCGCCAGCTCCTGCGCACGGGCCAGCACCACCTGGCGGGCGGACATGTCCGCCGGCAGGTTGGCCAGGTCGCTGAAGGCGTTCAGGAAGGTCAGCGTGGCGTGGCCCAGGCCCTGCTCGCCGGGCGGGAACACCGTCTCCAGCTTGCGCAGCTGCTCCAGCCGCGCCTGGTCCTTGGCCGCCAGGCCCTGCGTGGTCATGGCCTCGCGGGTGAGGAAGGCGTTGTGGTTTCGCGAGACGGTGACGACGTCCGCGCCCTTGCCGAAGAAGCCGGCGCCACTGAACTGGCCCTGCGCGGTGGCCAGCTCCACCCGTTGGCGCGAGTAGCCGGCCACGCTGGCGTTGGCGATGTTGTGGCCGGTGACCTGCAGCGCCGCGTAGTTGGCCGCCATGGCCCGCATGCCCAGCGACATCAGTGGTGTGGCGCCCATGGCTTATCCCTGCGTGCGCTGCAGCCGCAGCGTGGTGTTGATGACGGCGGTGAGCTTGTCGGCGTAGGCCGGGTCGGTGGCATAGCCGGCGCGCTGCAGGCTCTGCGCGAACTCACGCGGCGTGTCGGCCTGCGACACCGCGGCGTAGCGCGGGCTGTTGGTCATCAGCCGCGCGTAGTCGGCAAACGACTCGGCATAGCTGGCGTAGGCGCGGAACTTGGCCGTCACCTTGCGCGCCACGCCGCCGATGTACTCGGTGGTGGTGATCTCGGCCACCGGGCCGTTCCAGCCGGCCCCGGCCTTGATGCCGAACAGGTTGTGCGACGGCGAGCCGTCGGCGTGCAGGATCTCGCGCCGGCCCCAGCCCGACTCGTGCGCCGCCTGCGCCACCATGAAGGCCGCCGGGATGCCGCTGGCCGCCTCGGCGGCCTGCGCCGCACGGGTGTGCTGCTGCACGAAGGCGGCCGCACCCTGCTCCGGGATGCGCGGCGCGCGGTCGGCCGGCGCGCCCAGCGGCGCCGGCAGGGGGTTGGCCCGCCGCTCCGGCGTGACCGGGATCGGCCCCGGCGCCAGGCCCATCGAACGCTCGAGCTGCCGCTGCAGCGCCTGCGCCAGGCCGCCAGGCATGCCGGCGAGCTGGCCGGCGTACTGCTGGTCCAGCATGCCGGTGGCCAGTTCCTCGCCGGCGCCGCCGTCCATCAGGCCGCCGCCGGAGGTGGTGGCGCGCATGCTCTTGAGCAGCTCCTGCATGAACAGCGCCTCGAACTCGCGTGCGGCGGCCTTCACCGCGGCGCGCGGGTCGGCCTTGGCGCTCTGCCGGATCGCGTCCAGCGAGCGCACGTCGGCGGCCAGCCCGGGCACGGACATCAGATCACCTCGAGCTCGGCGTTGAGCGCGCCGGCGGCCTTCATGGCCTGCAGGATGGCCAGCAGGTCCTGCGGCGTGGCGCCCAGGGCGTTGAGGGCTCGCACCACGTCGGTGAGCTGGGTGCCCGGGGCCATCTGCACCAGCGAGCCGCCCTGCTGCGTGATCGCGATGTCGGCCTTCTCGCCGGCCACCGTCTGCCCGGCGCCGAAGGGGTTGGGCTGGCTCACCACCGGGGTGGAGCTGATGGTCACCGACAGCGCACCATGCGCCACCGCGCAGGCGCCGATGGTGACCGCCTCGTTCATCACCACCGAGCCGGTGCGCGGGTTGAGCACCACGCGCGCGGCCGGGCGCTGCAGCGCCACCGGCAGGTTCTCGATGTCGGCCATGAAGTTCACCCGCGTGATGCCGGCCGGCGGCATCTTGACGCTCACGGTGCGGCCGTCCACCGGCACCGCGGTGCCCTCGCCCTTGGCGGCGTTGATGGCCTCGGCCACCGCGCGCGCGGTGCTGTAGTCGCTGGCGCGCAGGTCGAGCTGCAGGGTGTCGCCCTCGTACAGCGGCGTGGGCACGCTGCGCTCCACCGTGGCGCCGGCGGGGATGCGGCCCGCCGACAGGTGGTTGATCTGCACCTTGGAGCCGCCGGCCGACGCCCCGGCGCCGCCCACGATGAGGTTGCCCTGGGCGAGCGCGTAGATCTCGCCGTCCGCACCGCGCAGCGGGGTCATGATCAGCGTGCCGCCGCGCAGGCTCTTGGCGTTGCCCATGGACGACACGGCCACGTCGATGGTCTGGCCCGGCTGCGCGAAGGCGGGCAGCTCGGCGGTGACCATCACCGCCGCGGAGTTGCGGCCCTGGGGCACCACCCCGGCCGGCAGCGTGACGCCCAGCGACTGCAGCAGCGCCGACAGGCTCTGCGCCGTCACGGCGTTCTGCTCGCCGGTGCCGTCCAGGCCCACCACGAGGCCGTAGCCCACCAGCTGGTTGGCGCGCACGCCCTGCACGCTGGCAATCTCCTTCACGCGCGCGGCGGCGGCATCCGCCGGCCACCACAGGGCGGCGCTGGCCAGCAGCGTGGCCAGCGCCAGGGTGGCGCGCATCCAGCGGTCGGCGTTCATGGCCATGGTCACCCCGCTCAGATGGGCAGCACGCTGAGGAACACGCGCGCCAGCCAGCCGATGACCTGCGCCTCGGACTGGGCGCCGCGCCCGCGGTGCTCCAGGCGCACGTTGGCCACCTGGGTGCTGGAGACGCTGTTGCCCGGCAGGATGCTGCGCGGGTCCACCTGGCCGGAGAAACGCAGCACGTCGACGTTGCTGTTGACGCCGATCTGCTTCTCGCCGGTGACCACGAGGTGGCCGTTGGGCAGCACGCGGGTGACGGTGGCGGTGATCGTGCCCTTGAAGTCGTTGCTCGCGTCGGTGCTGCCCTTGCCCTCGAAGGTGTTACTGGAATTGGCCGAGGCGGTGCCGCGGGCCAGCGCCTTGGACGGGATGCCGGGCAGCGCGCTGACGCTGGCTTCCAGGCCGCCGGTCTTCTCGATGGTGCTGTTGGCGCTCTGGCTGGCGCTGATCTTCTCCTCGATGCGGATGACGAGGATATCGCCCACGTGGCGGGCGCGGTGGTCCTCCAGCAGCGGCCGGTAGCTGGCGAGCTGGAAGATGGCGCCGTTGGCCGCGCGCACCGGCGCCGGGGCCGCCGGCTCCACCGGCGAGGTGTCGGCGACCTCCACGCGCGGGAACAGCGTGGCGTTGCAGCCGGCCAGCAGCAGCGAGGCGGCGGCCAGGACGAGGGTGTGGGCGGTCTTCATCACAGCTGGGACAGGCGCTGCAGCATCTGGTCGGAGGTGCTGATGGCCTTGGAGTTGAGTTCGTAGGCGCGCTGGGTGGCGATCATCGTCACCAGCTCCTCGACGACGTTGACGTTGCTGCCTTCGAGCATGCCCTGCTGCAGCGCGCCGCGGCCGTCGGCGTTCGGGGCACCGACGTTGGCCGCGCCGGAGGCGGCGGTCTCGGTGTAGAGGTTGCCGCCCATGGGCATCAGGCCCGACGGGTTGACGAAGGCCGCGGTCTGCAGCTGGCCCACCACGGTGGCGTTGGCCTGGCCGGGCAGCATCACGCTGACCGTGCCGTCCTTGGCGATGGTGACGTTCTGCGCGTTGACCGGGATGGTGATCGGCGGCTGCACCGGGTCGCCGCCACTGGTGACGAGCTGGCCTTCGCCGTTGACCTGGAAGGCGCCGTCGCGCGTGTAGCCGGTGGTGCCGTCGGGCAGCTGCACCTGGAAGAAGCCCTGGCCCTGGATGGCGAGGTCGTAGACATTGCCGGTCTGCGACAGCGCCCCCTGCGTGAAGGTGCGCGCGGTGGCCGCGGCACGCACGCCCAGGCCCACCTGCAGGCCGGTGGGCAGCACCGTGCCTTCGCCGGCGGCGGCGCCGGACTGGCGCAGGTTCTGGTACATCAGGTCCTCGAACACGACACCGGCGCGCTTGAAGCCGTTGGTGCCGACGTTGGCGAGGTTGTTGGTCACGGTGTCCAGCTTGGTCTGCTGGCCTTCCATGCCGGTCTTGGCAATCCACAGGGAGCGGATCATGGGCGGGTCTCCCGAAGTCTCGGGGACGATGTTCGCCCGGACTTGAGCCCGACCAAGCCATGAAAAACGCCGCTTTCGCGGCGTTGATCGGTGCGGGGGCGGCGCGGTCGCCGCGGGGGTGGGAGCCGGGGCCGCCGGCGGGCCGCGGGCTCAGGCGCCCAGGCTGGGCGCCAGCAGCTTCTGGCCGGCCTGGTCGCGCTGCTCCGCGCCCTGCAGCGCCTTCATCTGCTGCTCGAACTGGCGGGCCGCGGCGATCATGGCCACCATGGTTTCCACCGCGCTGACGTTGCTGCCCTCCAGCGCGCCGGCCTGCAGGCGGGCGTTGGGGTCGGCCGCCAGCTCGTTGCCGTCGCCGGCGCGGAACAGGCCGTCCAGGCCGCGCTGCAGCGGCGCCTCGGGCGTCACCAGCTTGAGCCGGCCCACCACCTGCGGTGGCGCGTTGCCCACCGTGGCGCTGACGCTGCCGTCGCCGGCAATGTCCACCAGCGCGCCCGCGGGCACTGTGATCGGCCCGCCCTCGCCCTGCACCGGCAGCCCGGAGACGGTGACGAGGTTACCCTCGGCATCGAGCTCCAGCGCGCCGGCGCGGGTGTAGGCCTCGGTGCCGTCCAGCGACTGCACGGCCAGCCAGGCATCGCCCTTCATCGCCACGTCCAGCGGACGGCCGGTGGTCTGCAGCGGACCGGCCTCGTTGCTGTGCCCGGGCGTGCTCTCCAGCGCGTAGACACGGGTGCTGGCGCCGTCGCCCTGCACCGGCACCGCGCGGAAGGCCTGCAGCTCGGCGCGGAACCCGGCCGTGGACAGGTTGGCCAGGTTGTTGGCCAGCACGTCCTGGCGCTGCATCGTGGCCTTGGCACCGGCCATCGACAGGTAGATGAGGCGATCCATGGCAGCTCAGCCGGCAGGGGGCCTGATCAGCGCAGGTTGACGATGGTCTGCATCACCTGGTCGATGGTCTTGATCGACTGCGCGTTGGCCTGGTAGATGCGCTGCGCGGTGATCATGTTGACCAGCTCGGCGGTGATGTCGACGTTGGATTCCTCCAGCGCGCCGGCCTGCAGCACGCCGAGGTTGCCTTCGCCGGGCACGCCGACCACCGGGTCGCCGGAGGCGTAGCTGAGCGCCCAGGCGTTGTCGCCTATGGGCTGCAGGCCCTGCGGGTTGCGGAAGGTGGCCACCTCGATCTGGCCGGCCGGGCGCGACTGGCCGTTGGAGTAGCGCGCCGAGATGATGCCGTTGGACTCGATGGAGATCGAGGTCAGCTGGCCGGCGGAGAAGCCGTCCTGGCTCATGTCGGTGACGCCGAAGGCCGAGCCGTACTGCGAGGCGTCGCTGAGGTCGAGCTGGATGCCGGTGATGGCCATGGTCTCGGCGCCGGCGGCGTTCACCGACGCCGGCACGTTGAACGGCACGGTGCCGTTGGGCGAGATCACGGTGCCGCCGTCGGCGCTGAAGCGCAGCGTGGCGATGGGCTGCGGCAGCGCGTCGGTGCCGGCCACGGTGGTGCGGTTGGCGGTGGCGTAGACGTTCCAGACGTCGGTGCCGGCCTTCTGGAAGTAGTAGGTCAGCGCCACCTCCTGGCCCTTGGCGTCGAACAGCGTCAGCGAGGTGGCGTTGTTGTAGGTGTCGGCGTCGCTGAAGTTGATCTGGGCGCCGGTCTGGGCTCCGGGCACCGCACCCACGGCGGCGGCGTGCACGTTGGCCTGGGCCAGCACGGTGTCGGCCTTGGTGACGGCGTCCTGCATGGTGGTGCGCGCGGTGATGAGCGTGGCGTTGGCCGGGTCCACGGCCAGCGCCGCATCGATCGCGATCAACGCCTGTTGCGCCGAGTCCTTGGCCGCGGTGGCCGCGGTCTGCGCCGCCACCGCGTTGGCGGTGGCCGTGGCCTGGTCGCTGGTGCCGAAGGCGGCGGCCGCGGTGGCCGATGCGGCGGCAGCGGCGGCCGCGTCATCCCGGGCGGTGGTGAACGCGGTCAGTGCCGTCGTGGTGAGCGCCGTCACCGGCAGCGCGGCGTTCATGGCCGTCAGCGCCACGTTGGACGCGGTCAGCGACAGCGTCGCGTCGGTGGACAGGTCGTCGGCGCTGACCTGGGCCGACTCGCGCGCCACGATGGCCGGGTTGGTGGTGGACAGCCGGGCGTCGAGGTTCATCTCCAGGCGCACGCTCTGGGTCGGGTTGGGGTCGATGCCCCCGGTGGGCAGCTGGATGGCGCTGGCCCGGCCCGGCTGGATGCGGCCCAGGCTGTCGGCCGGGTAGCCGTAGAGCCGTTGGGCGCTGTTGTTGACGATGAAGCCGTTGCGGTCCACCTTGAACTGGCCGTTGCGGGTGTAGGAGACCGGGTTGACGCCGTCGCCCACCTGGAAGAAGCCGGCGCCGTTGATCGCCAGGTCCATCGGGTTGCTGGTGGTGGAGATGTTGCCCTGCGTGAACTGCTGGGCCACCGCCGCCAGGTTGGTGCCGATGCCGATGGGCTGCGTGCCCGTGCCGCTGAGCGCGGCGGCGTACATGTCCCCGAACTCGGCACGCGCCACCTTCGAGCCGTAGGTGTTGGCGTTGGCCACGTTGTTGCCGATGACCTCGAGGTTCTTGCTCGTGGCGTTGAGGCCCGACAGGCCTTGCTGGAATCCCATGGTGTCCGTCCTTCGCGGTAAGTCAGTTCAGGGCGTGGATGTCGCCGTAGGCCACGCGGCCGCTGTTTTCGAGGGTCAGGATCAGGCCGTTGCTGCCGTCCAGCGCCACCGAGGTGACGCGGTCGAGCATCAGCGGCACGGCCGCCACGTCGGCGCTGCCGAGCTTGGCGCCGATGCGGAAGCTGTAGGGCCCGCCGTCGACGGCCTTGTTGGCGTCCCACTCGAAGCCCTGGCGGCCGCTGTCCTGGGCGCCGAGCTGCAGCGTGTCCACCACCTGGCCGGCAGGGTTGAGGATCTCCACCTGCACCGAATCGGCCGGGCCGGCCAGCGAGAAGCCGCCCTCGACACGCCCGTCGACGATCTTGAGCTGGTTGCCTTCGACGGTGACGTCGCGGCCCACCAGGCTGGCGCCCTGCAGCGCCTGCATCTGCAGGAAGCTGGCGTGCATGGCCTGCACGCTGGTGTTCAGGTTCTCGATGCCGGTGACGGTGTTGATCTGCGCCATCTGCGAGGTCAGCTCCGCGTTGTCCATCGGGTTCAGCGGATCCTGGTTCTGCAGCTGGGTGACCAGCAGCTTCAGGAAGCGGTCGGCGCTGCCGGCCTCGGTCTTGCTGCCGCCCAGCGCGGCGGTGAGGCCCGTGGCGCTGTCGGTGCCGGTGACGGTGGTCATGCCTGTGCGCCCTTCAGCCCTGGCCCAGCTGCAGCGTCTTCATCAGCAGCGTGCGGGCGGTGTTCATGACCTCGACGTTGTTCTGGTACGAACGCGAGGCGGAAATCATGTTGACCATCTCCTCCACCGGGTTCACGTTGCTGAAGGTCACGTAGCCCTCGGCATCGGCGGCGGGGTGGTCGGGGTCGTGCACGCGACGACCTTCGGCGCTGCTCTCGGAGACGTTGGACACGCGCACGCCGGCGGCTGCCTCGGGCGCGCCGGTGGCGCCCAGCAGCACGGTCTGGAAGGTGACCTGGCGCGCCTTGTAGGCCTGGCCGTCGGGGCCGGCCACGGTGTCGGCATTGGCGAGGTTGGACGCCACGACGTTGAGCCGCTGGCTCTGCGCGCTGACTGCGCTGCCGGAGACGTCGAAGATGGTGAACAGGCTCATGGTGGCAATCCTTCAGGGGCGCTCGCTCGCGGGCTCAGCCCTGGGTGTGGCTCTTCATCGCGTCGTGCAGCGTGCGCAGGCTGCTGTTGATGAACTTGAGCGTGGCCTCGTAGCGCACCGCGTTGTCGGCGAAGCTGGCGCGCTCGCGGTCCATGTCCACACTGTTGCCGTCGAGGTTGGTCTGCGCCGCGGTGGCGAAGCGCAGCGTGGGCTGCACCGGCGACGGCGCCGTCGCCAGGCCGCTGGCACCGCGTGCGATCGGGTCGCCCAGACGGGAGCCGCCCAGGCCGGTGGTGGCCGCGTTCAGCGCCGCCTTGAAGTCGAAGTCGCGCGCCTGGTAGCCCGGGGTGTCGGCGTTGGCGATGTTGCTGGCCAGCACGCGCTGGCGTTCCGAGCGCAGCAGCAGCGCCTGCGCCTGGAAGTCGACGGAGTTGCTCAGACGGTTCAGCATCGCGCCCTCCCGGCAGGGTGGCGGCGTGGCGCGCCTCGCCTCTGGGCGGGCCTGCCACGCAACACCGGATTCAGGACCTTGCACATGGGGCCGATTCTTCGGCGACGGCGCGGGTGGCAGTGCGCGGATCAGCGGGGTGTTGCCGCCGCATTTCGAAGCCCGGCCGACGGCCCCAGCCCCTACAGTGACGCCGTGATGATCCGACAACCTTCCCCCCGTCCGTCCGCGCTGCGGGCCCGCACGGCCCTGCTGGGCGCCGCCCTGGCCGCCGCCCTGGCGATGCCGGCCTTCGGTGCCGGCGCCGGCCCGACCGCCCCCGCCCAGGGCGCCGACGCGCTGGGTGCCGAGCTGGCCCGCTCGCTGCAGGCCTGGACCCGCGCGCAGGCCGAGGCCGGCGCAGGCGACGGCAGCGCGCTCGGCCCGGTGCGGGTGGAGGTGGAACTGGGCCGCCTGGACCCGCGCCTGAAGCTGGCGCCCTGCGCCCGCATCGAGCCCTACCTGCCGGGCGGCAGCAAACCCTGGGGCCGCACCCGTGTGGGCCTGCGCTGCACGGACGGGCCCACGCGCTGGAACGTGTTCCTGCCGGTGCAGGTGCGTGTGCTGGCCCCGGCGCCGGTGCTGCGCGAGCCCCTGCCCGCGGGCAGCGAGGTCGGCCCGGAACACCTGGTGGACGAGGAAGTGGATTGGGCGGCGCAGCGCCAGCCGCCGCTGACCGACACCGACCGCATCATCGGCCGCCGCCTCGCCCGCAGTCTGCCCGCCGGCGAGCCGCTGCGCGCCACCGACCTGCAGCGGCCGGTATGGTTCGACGCCGGCGACACGGTGAAGGTGGTGGCGCTCGGCCCGGGCTACGAGGTCAGCGCCCAGGGCGAGGCCCTGGGCCGCGGGCTGGACGGGCAATCGGTGCGCGTGCGCACCGCGGGCGGACGGGTGGTGACCGGCACCGCGGTGGCCGACCGGCGCGTGGAGCTGCCGCTGTGAGGCCCGCCCCCCGCAGACCGGTTGACCCCCGCGGATGCGGGGTCGGTTCCGGATTTCGCTCGAAGCCACTAAAGTCCGCGCCGTCGGCTGCCGATAGCACGTCCATGTCAAGCCGGCACTGCCCACCCGGGCCCCGCCGTTGGAGCACGCCATGAAGATCGGTCCCCTCGACAACAAGCCCGCCGCGGGCATCGACCGCGCGGCGTCCACCGGCGTCGACAAGCGTGGCGATGCCGCCCGCGCGGGTGCGGCCGGCGGTTCCGGCGACGCGAGCGCGAAGGTGGCGCTGTCCAGCACCGCCGCGGCGCTGAGCACCGAGGGCGCCGGCGAGGCCAGCTTCGACCAGGCGAAGGTGGAACGCATCGCCCAGGCCATCCGCGATGGCAAGTACCAGATCAACGCCGAGGCGATCGCCGACAAGCTGATCGCCAACGCGCAGGAACTGCTCGGCAAGTCCGGCGGCTGACCGGCTGCCCCCCCGCGTCGATGATGACCTCGCCTTCCGAGATGCAGGCGCTCGAGCGCGCGACGCAGGCGCTGGAGCGCCCGCTGTCCGAGCTGGAGCAGAGCCTTGCCGCCCTGTCGCAGGCCCTGCGCGAGCGCGACCCCTCGCGCATCGAGTCTGCCGCCGGCGACCTGCACCGCGCGCTGGCGGTGGCGGTGGACCAGTTCGGCCGCTGCACCCGCCAGGGCCCGATCCCCGGCCCGCTGCGCCGGCGCCTGATGGCCGCCGGCGCCCAGGTGGCGGCGCAGCGCGAAATCCTGGCCCGCGCCACGGCCTCGCTGGACCGCGCCATCGACGTGCTCCTGCCCTCCCCCGCCCCGAACGTCTACGCCGCCGGCGGGCTGTCCGAGCGGCCCTCGCGCGGCAACGGCACCCTGGCCTGACGCCGGGCCGAACCGGCCGGCCGCACGGGCTGGCCGCACCCCCACGCAGTTTCCACGCCCGCCGCGTCTCGCGCGGCGCGTGACATCCATCACGCCATCACCCGCCCGTTCGAGGGGGGCGGCCGCCAGCCGTCACAATGCGGGCCGGGGTAACAAGATGAACGGCGGAGCCCCGGCCACCACCGTCTGGCATCGGAACACGTTGGGACGCACACCAGAACCAGGCCCTGAAGGGGCACTGCCGGGAGGGACCGGCACGGCAGCCCTCGGCGCAGGGCCGGCCGAGCTGTTGCTGCGGCGTCGCCCCGAGCGCTGGCTGCTGCCGGCCGCTGCCGCCCTGGGCGTCTTCACCGCCGGCATGGGGCTGCACGCGGCCCTCTACCCCGACACCGATTGGGGCCCGGCCGCCCGCGCCGCGCTCTGGCTGGCCGCGCTGGGCGCGGCCGTGCTGGTGGGCTGGGCGGCGCTGGCCCTGCGCCGGCAGCGCCTGCAGCTGCGGCGGCTGGCGCACGAGGTGTCGAGCTCGCTGACCCAGGGCGAGTGGCAGGACGCGGTGCGCTCGCTGCGCGACGAGCGGCTGGGTGCACCCTCGGCCTTCGACGCGCTGGCCACCGGGATGGAAGGGGCCATGTCCGAGTCGGAGCGCCGCTGGCAGACGCTGGCGGACCTGGCCGCCGACTGGTACTGGGAAACCGACGCCGGCCACCGGCTGGCCTGGATGTCCGGCGCCGGGCCGCTGATCGCCTCGCAGGGGCTGCGGCCGGCCGAGCTGGTGGGCCGCCGGCACGACGAGATCGCTGCGTTCGAGCCGCCCACCGACGGCTGGGAGCGCCTGCACGCGCTGCTCGACCAGGGCCGCGCCTTCCGTGACCTGGAGTTCCGCGTGCGGCCGCATGGCCAGGACGAGGCCAGCGTGTGGGTGGCCATCAGCGGCCGCCCGCGCCGCGACGCCGCGGGCCGGCTCATCGGCTACGAAGGCGTCGGGCGCGACATCACCGAGCGCAAGCGTGCCCACGAGCGGCTGCGCGCCAGCGAGCAGCGCTGGACGCTGATGGCCGGCCTGGCCTCCGACTACTACTGGGAGACCGATGCCCAGCACCGCATGCTGCCGCTGCGCCCCGAGGTGGCGCGGCGCTTCGGCCCGATGGCCGAGCCGCTGGAGGGCCGCACGCCCTGGGACGCCTACCCCGACGCCATGAGCCAGGAGCGCTGGGACGAGCACCGCGCCGACATCGCGGCGCGGCGACCGTTCCGCGGCGTGGAGATGGACATCGAGGCGCCCGGCGGCGGGCTGCGCATCGTCTCGCTCAGCGGCGTGCCGCGCTTCGACGGCAAGGGCCGCTTCCTCGGCTACCACGGCATCGGGCGCGACATGACCATGCGGCGCGAGGCCGAGCGGCTGATGCTGCGGCGATCGGAGTCGCTGCAGCACGAGGTGGCCGCGCGCACGCAGACGCTGGAGACGCTCAACCGCGACCTCGAGGCCTTCGCCCGCGAGCTGGCGCACGAGATCCGCACCCCCATCGGCCATGTGCAGGGCCTGGCGCACCTGCTGGTCACCAAGGCCGGCGACCGACTGACCAGCGACGAGATGAACCTGCTCGGGCTGCAGCTGCGGGCAGCGCGCCACATGCGCGAGACGGTGGACGCGCTGCTGTCGCTGGCGCGCTCCACCGTGCAGCCGATGGTGTTCGAGGACGTGGACCTCTCGGCCCTGACCGTCGAGCTCATCGACGAGCTGCCCGAGCTGCCGCGCGAGGCACCGGTGAAATGGGACATCGCGCCCGACGTGCGGGTGCGCGGCTCGCTGCCGGCGCTGCGCATCGTGCTGATCAACCTGCTGGGCAACGCCGCCAAGTTCACGCGCCGCGTGGCGGCGCCTCAGGTGACCCTGGGGGCGTCGTCGCTGGCCGACGGGAGCGTGCAGGTGTGGGTGGCCGACAACGGCGCCGGCTTCGCGCCGGAACAGGCCGAACGGCTGTTCAGGCCCTTCGGCCGCCTGCACCGAGACGAGGAGTTCCACGGCACCGGCATCGGCCTGACCATCGTGCAGCGCATCGTCGCGCGCCACGGCGGCACGGTGGAGGCCTCGGGACAGCCGGGCCAGGGTGCTCGCTTCACGCTCACGCTGCCGGGGCCCGGGGCCGGGCGCGGCGACGACGCGGCCCCGCCCGACGCGGGCAGCGCGCCGGCAACGGCCTGAAGGCGGCGGCGGGCGCCGCCGCGGGTGTCACCAGTCGCGCAGCCGCGTGCGCAGGCGGGCGATGGACTGGCTGTGCAGCTGGCAGACACGGCTCTCGGTGACGCCGAGCACGGCCGCGATCTCCTTCAGGTTCATGTCCTGCTCGTAGTACATGCTCATCACGTACTGCTCGCGCTCGGGCAGGTTCTTGATCGCCTCCACCAGCGCATGGCGCATGCGCTGATCCTGCAGGCGCACCAGCGGGTTGGCGTCGGCGTCGGCCACGTGGCGGTCCAGGTAGTCGTTGTCGCCGTCGTCGCCGCTCATGTCCTCCAGGTGGATCAGCTGTGTGCCGCGCACCTTGGACAGCAGCTCCTGGTACTGCGGCAGGGTCAGCCCCATCTCCTCGGCGATCTCGCGCTCGGTGGGCGCGCGCCCATGGCGCTGCTCGAGCTTGTGCACCGCCGCCTCGATGCTGCGCTGGTGGCGGCGGTCACCGCGGCTCATCCAGTCGTTGCCGCGCAGCTCGTCGAGCATGGCGCCGCGGATGCGCTGGGTGGCGAAGGTCTCGAACTGCACGCCCTGGGCGGCGTCGAAGCGGCTGAGGGCGTCCGACAGGCCGATCATGCCGACCTGGATCAGGTCGTCCAGCTCGATGTTGGCCGGCAGCTTCGCGATCATCTGGTGCGCCAGCCGGCGCACCAGCGGGCTGTACTGCTTGAGCATCGCGTTGGCGTCGAGTTGTCCCTTGGCGGTGTACATGGCGGGTCGGCCTTCTTGTCGGTCGTGTCGTGCGGGTCGTCGGCTCAGCGCAGCGCGGCGCGGGGGCGCGGGCTGGCAGGCTGTGGACGCTCGTGGCGTTCGTGGCGCGGCGGGCGGGCGGCGACGGGGATGGCGGCACCCGGGCGCTCGTCGCTCCCCAGTGCAAGCTGGCCCTGCACCAGCTGCCGCAGCTCGGGCGACGGCGGCCGGGCCGGGTCGCCGGCCGGGTCCACCACCGCCCAGGCCTGCAGCAGGCTGCCCAGGAAGCCGTCGGCGGTGCCGGCCAGGCTGTGCGCGATGTGCGGCAGCCGCGGGCTGCGCGGCGGGGCGGCCAGCAGCAGGTCGAAGGTCATCAGCGTGCAGCGCTGGGCGAGCAGCTTCACGGCGGCGTAGGCGTGCTTGATGCTTTCCGGGTGGTCGGCCCCGATGACCACCGGGCGCGCGGCGCGGCGCTGGAACACGCGCGCCAGGTCGCTGGCACCGGCGTGCAGCAGCACCACGTCGGCCTGCGGTGCGGCGTCGGCCAGCGCGTCGAGCAGCGATGCCGCCGAGCCGCGCGTGTCCACGAAGGCCAGCGGCAGCCCGCGCGCGGCGAGGTAGGAGACGTCGGGGCCCAGCGGCTCGATGGCGCTGGCCAGGTCCACGTGCGCCATCTCGTGCGGCGCCGGCGCGTTGTCGGCCGCGTCCACCACCAGCGTGTGGCGGCCGGCGGCCCCCAGCGCGGCGGTCAGGCGCTCGATCACGGCGCCGGAGAAGGCCACGTGCGGGTTGGACACCAGCGGCACGTGGCAGCGCCGCTGCGCACCGGCGAACAGCCTGCGCAGGCCGTCGGCCTGGTCCAGGGGCATGCTGGCAGAGGTGGCGTAGAAGTCGCGCATGGGGCCGGCCCTCAGAGCACCGCCGCCGAGCCGTGGGCGCCGACTGCCGGGGCCATGCCGGCGAACACCAGGTTCACCTCGCCGGCGTCGAGCCGCCAGGCCGGGCTGCCGCCGCTGCGCAGCGCGCGCTGCACCAGGGCCTGCGCCGACAGGCGATGCCAGTCCTCGGGCACGCGCTGGCCGTTGGCCACCGCCAGCACCGGCAGCCGGTGGCGCACCATCGCGTCCACCGCCGGGGCCAGCTTCACCGCCTCGTCGATCTTCGACAGGACCACGCCCTTGCAGCTGGAGGCGCGGTAGCTGACCAGCACGTCCTCGATGGTCTCGCCCTGCTGCGCGGCGTTGACCACCAGCAGCCGGTTCACCGAGCGGTGCGACAGCATCTCCAGCAGCTCGCGGGTGCGGGTGTCGCGCTGGGCCATGCCCGCGGTGTCGATGAGCACCATGCGCTTGGCCGAGAGCAGGTCCAGCAGGTCCTCCAGCGAGGCGCGGTCGTGCGCGGTGTGCACCGGCACGCCGAGGATGCGGCCGTAGGTGCGCAGCTGCTCGTGGGCGGCCACGCGGTAGGCGTCCAGCGTCACCAGGCCCAGGTTGGCCGCGCCATGCTTGGTGGCGAAGGCGGCGGCCAGCTTGGCCGTGCTGGTGGTCTTGCCCACGCCGGTGGAGCCGATAAGGGCGTACACGCCGCCCTGGTCCTCCAGCGCCGGCTGCTGCTCGGTGGTGGCGAGGTTGTGGGCCAGCACGCCGGCCGCCCAGGCCATCGGGTCGCCGCCCTCGGGCAGGCTCTCCACCAGCTTGCGCACCAGCTGCGGCGAGAAGCCGGCCTCGAGCAAACGCTGCGACAGCTCGGCCTGGCGCGGCTGCTTCTGCAGCTTCTCCATGAACGCCAGGGCGCCGAAGCGCTGCTCGATCAGGCCGCGCATGGAGCGCAGCTCGTCCAGCAGCGGCTGCTGCACCGCCTCGCGGCGCATCGGCTCGGCCGCCAGCGTCGGCGCCAGCATGGGCGCCGACGCCTCGTCGTGCATGACCGGCAGGTCGCGCAGGGCCGACAGGTCCCACGCGTCGTCGCCCCGGGCAGACCGGCGGGCCGCGGGGGCGGCGTCGGCGGCGATGTCGTGCGCCGGGCTGCGGGCGCCGTCGCGCATCGGGTCGCGCGGGGTCTCGCGGGCCAGCTCGCGTTGGGCTTCGCGCTGCGACTCCCGGATCCGTTCACGTGCCGGCACGGCCGCGGCCGGCGCCCGCGGCGGCGGCTCGGCGTGGGCCTGCAGCTCCTGCTCGCGGCGCTTGAGCATGCGCTCGCGCACGTAGTCCTGGAACGAGAGCGTGCTCATGGCCAGCTGCTCGACGTCGCGGTCCACGTCCTGGGCCGCGGGTGCCGTGCGGGCCGGCGCCTGGCGGGCGGGCGCCTCGGCGGCGCGCGCGGGCCGGGCGGCCGGCGCCGGGGCGGCGGCCACGCGCTCGAGCTGCTGCACGCTCTCCGGCGCCATCGCCAGCACCTCCACGCCTTCGGCGCAGGGCTTGGTGGAGACGACGACGGCGTCGTTGCCGAAGGCCTGACGCACCAGCATCAGGGCCTCGCGGGACGTGCGACCGGTGAAACGCTTCACGTTCATGTGGCCTCCCGCTGGGCCGTCTCAAGGGAGGCGAATCCCCCGCGGGGGGAGCGCGAGCTGAGTCGAGCGTAGGGGGTCATGTCGTGCTTCCGATGATCGAACCGATGCGGATCGAATGGGTGTCGGGGATCTCGCTGTGGCCCAGCACCTTCAGGCGCGGTGCCGCCCGCTTGAGCAGGCGCGCCATCGGCGTGCGGATCAGGTCAGGCACCAGCAGGCAGGCCGGGTGGCCCAGGTCTTCCTGCCGCTGCGCGGTGTCGGCCGCGCCGCGGCTGAGCGCATCGGCCACGCCCGGGTCCAGGGCGGCGCCATGCGGCGAGGTCAGCGCCTGCGTGACCAGGCGCTCCAGCTCGGGGTCGAGCGCGATCACGTCGAGCTCCTTCACCGGGCCGTAGATCTGCTGCACGATGGCCGGGGCCAGGTGCACGCGGATGCGCCGCGCCAGCTCCAGCGGGTCGGTCACGGTGGCCGCGTGCTCGGCCAGGCACTCGACGATGGAGCGCATGTCGCGGATGTGCACCCCTTCCTCCAGCAGCAGCTGGAGCACCTTCTGCAGGGTGGCGATTCCGACCATCTTGGGTACCACGTCCTCGATCAGCTTGGGGGCCAGCTTGGTGACGTGCTCGACGAGTTGCTGCGTCTCCACACGCCCCAGGAGCCTGGCGGCATTCACCTGCATCAAGTGTGAGAGATGGGTCGCGACGACGGTCGCGCAATCAACGACGGTAAATCCGGCCATCTGCGCCGTCTCCCGGTGGCGCTCGTCGATCCACACCGCGGGCAGGCCGAAGGCCGGGTCGGTGGTCTTCTGCCCGGGCAGCTGCTGGGTGGCACCACCCGGGTTGATGGCCAGCAGCTGGCCCGGGAAGGCCTCGCCCTCGCCGATCACGGCCCCGCGCAGCGTGACCCGGTACACGCTGGGCTTGAGCTCCAGGTTGTCGCGGATGTGCACCGACGGCGGCAGGAAGCCGACGTCCTGGGCGAACTTCTTGCGCACGCCCTTGATGCGGCCCAGCAGGTCGCCCTGGCGCGCCTTGTCCACCAGCGTGATCAGCCGGTAGCCCACCTCCAGGCCCAGGGTGTCCACCGGCGCCAGGTCGTCCCAGCTGGCCTCGTTGCTGGCCATCGGGGCCTCGGCCTCGCCGGGCTTCTTCTCGGGCTGCGCCGCGGCCAGGCGCTGTCGGCGGTGGATGCTCCAGGCCAGCGCGCCCAGGGCACTGCCGATGAGCAGGAACACCAGGTTGGGCATGCCGGGGATCAGCCCCAGGCCGCCGACGATCCCGGCGGTGATGCCGATGGCCTTGGGCGAGTCGAACACCTGGCTGCGGATCTGGGTGCCGATGTCCTGCTCCTGGCCCACGCGCGAGACCACCATCGCCGCGGCCACCGAGATCAGCAGCGCCGGGATCTGCGCCACCAGCGCGTCGCCCACGGCCAGCAGGATGTAGTTCTCCGCCGCCTGGCCGGCCGACAGGCCGTGCATGGCCATGCCGATGATGAAGCCGCCGACGATGTTGATCAGCAGGATCAGCAGGCCGGCCATGGCATCGCCGCGCACGTACTTGCTGGCACCGTCCATGCTGCCGAAGAAGTCGGCCTCCTCGCCCACCTCGGCGCGGCGCCTCTTGGCCTCCTGCTCGTCGATCAGGCCGGCGTTGAGGTCGGCGTCGATGGCCATCTGCTTGCCGGGCATGGCGTCGAGGGTGAATCGCGCGCCCACTTCGGCGATGCGCTCGGCACCCTTGGTGACGACGATGAAGTTGATCACCACCAGGATCGCGAACACGATCAGGCCGACGGCGAAGTTGCCGCCGATCAGGAAGTGGCCGAAGGACTCGATCACCTGGCCCGCGGCGCCGGGGCCGTTGTGGCCCTCGAGCAGCACCACGCGCGTGGAGGCCACGTTCAGGCTCAGGCGCAGCAGCGTGGTCACCAGCAGCACCGCCGGCAGCGCCGCGAAGTCCAGCGGCTTGACCATGTGCGCGGCCACCATCATCACCATCAGCGCCAGCGCGATGTTGAAGGTGAACAGCAGGTCGAGCAGGAAGGGCGGCAGCGGCAGCACCATCATCGCCAGCATCAGCACGACGAACAGCGGCGCCATGCCGGCGGCCACCTTGCCGGCATGCGGGCCCAGCAGGGCATTGAGGCGTTGCATCCACTCGTTCACGGCTTAGGCTCCGGCACGCTTCTTGTTCAGCGGATCGAGTTCGGGCGGCACCACGATCGCGCCGGGCGCGTCGGGCAGCGGGGCGCCGGCGGCCACGGCCGCGCGCAGCTGGTACACCCAGGCCAGCACCTGCGCCACGGCGGCGAACAGCGGGCCGGGGATCTCCTGGTCGACCTCGCAGTGCGCGTACAGCGCGCGGGCCAGCGGCGGGGCCTGCAGCACGGGCACGCGCGCCTCGACGGCGATCTCGCGGATCTTGAAGGCCAGGCGGTCGCTGCCCTTGGCCACCACGCGCGGGGCGCCGCTGCCGGCCTCGTCGTACTTCAGCGCCACCGCGAAGTGGGTGGGGTTCATGACCACGATGTCGGCCTGGGGCACCGCGGCGAGCATGCGCTTGCGCGTGCGCTGGCGCATCAGCGCCCGCATCTTGCCCTTGACCTCGGCGTTGCCCTCGACCTCCTTGTGCTCCTGCTTGACCTCCTCGTGGCTCATCTTGAGGTTCTCGGCCAGCAGCCAGCGCTGCAGGGGCACGTCCACGAGCGAGAACAGCGCCAGCACGCCCACGGCCAGCATCAGCCCGTCGAGCAGCACCTGGCCGGCGCCCGCCAGCGCCGCCGGCAGCGGCTTGGCCAGCAGCAGCGTGAACTCGTCGCGCTGGTCGTGCAGGTACCAGCCGGCGAGCACGAACAGCAGCAGCGCGATGCCGCAGGCCTTCAGCGTGGGCACCAGCTGCTGCTTGGAGAACATGCGCCCGATGCCGGTGATCGGGTTCATCTTCTCGAACTTGGGCTGCAGCGGCTTGAACGTGAAGTTCCAGCCGCCCGACAGCGCGCCGGCGGCCACCGCCATCGCCACCAGCACCAGGCCCAGGGGCACCACGAAGGCCATCATCTGCCAGCCGAGGTCGGCCAGCAGCTGCGTCATGGCCTGGGGGTCGGTGGCGGCGGCGCGGTCGAAGCGCAGGCCCTGGCCGAGCAGGCCCACCAGCCAGTCGGTCAGCGGGCGCGCCAGGGCGACGATCAGCGCACCGCCGGCGGCGAAGGCGACGAAGTGCCCCAGGTCGCGCGAGCGGGCGACCTGGCCTTCCTTTCGGGCCTTCTCGATCTTGCGACCGGTGGCGGGTAGTCTCTTGTCCTGTGCGGAATCGGCCATGACGAACGGGGCCGCGGCGCAAAGGCTCCGCGGGTGTCGTCATGGTGCCCGCGGCAGGCGCGGGCTTGAGCCGGATAAGGCGGGCAATCCGGCGGGTGTTCGGCGCACCCGGAATGCCGGCGGCCGGCCCGGGGGCCGGCCGGTCACGAGCGGCAGGGGGGTGCCAGCGCGCGGGCCGATCAGAACCCCAGCGAGGCCAGCAGGTCGTCGACCTCGGTCTGGTTGGCCACCACGTCGGTGCGGCCCTCGGCGTTGACCACCGGGCCCTGCAGCACCTGCTCGACCTTGTGCTGCTGGTCGGCCGGGATCACCTGCATCAGCAGCTTGATCAGGCTGCCCTCGAGGTCGTTGGCCAGCGTCACCACCTTGGCCACCACCTGGCCGGTGAGGTCGTGGAAGTCCTGCGCCAGCATGATGTCGGTCAGGTGCTGGTCGGTGCGCGCGGTGGCCTGCTCCATGTCCTGCACGAAGTTCAGCACGGCACCGCTGGCCACGGCCTTGACCGGGTTGGCGGTCAGCGCGGCGGCCAGGTCGCGCGTCTTCTGCGCGATGGACGCCTGCTCCGCCTTGGCGCTGTCGACGGTGTTGAGCACCTTCTCGGCGGCGTTGGCCGTCTTCTCGGCGATGTAGTTCAGGCGGCTGCGCGCGTCGGGCAGCCCGTCGGCGGCGCGCTGCAGCTGCGGCATCACGCCGAGCTGCGCCAGCGTGTCGTGCAGCAGCCGCGTGATCGTGCCGACCTGGATGAACACCTCGGTGGCCGAGGCTTCCTTGACGGCACGCTGCGACAGCGTCTCGGCGGATTCCATCTTCATGAGCGTCTCCCTGGAGCGGCCGTGGTCAGGCCGTGGCGGCCATCTTCTGCAGGATCTTGGTGACCTTCTCTTCCAGCGTCGCCTTGGTGAAGGGCTTGACGATGTAGCCGGCCGCCCCGCTCTGCGCCGCCAGGACGATGTCCTCCTTGCGGGCCTCGGCAGTGACCATCAGCACGGGGATGTGCTTGAGGCTGTCGTCGGCCTTGATCGCCTTGAGCAGGTCGAAGCCGTTCATGTTGGGCATGTTGATGTCCGAGACCACGAAGTCGAACTTCTGGGCCTTGAGCATGTTCAGTGCCGCGGCGCCGTCCTCGGCTTCGTCGGCGTTGTTGCAGCCCATCTCCTTGAGCAGGCCGCGCACGATGCGCCGCATGGTGGAGAAGTCGTCGACGATCAGGAACTTCAGCTCGGTGTGGTTGCTCATGGCGGGGGGTCCTCGGGCGGGATGCTGGAGGGCTTATCGGCGCGGTTCGCCGGGGCTTGAGGGGCTGGACGGGCCTTGCGCATGCGGCGCCAGGTCGGGGCGGATCGACGGCAGGGCCGGCGCCGGCTCGACCTCGGCGTCGGGGTCGCGGCCGAAGAAGCGGTCCTCGGCGTCGCGGTTCATCACGATGATGCTGATGCGCCGGTTGGCCGGGGCGCGCGGGTCCTGCTCGTCGAAGGGCCGGCTGTCGGCCAGGCCCTGCACGCGCAGCATGTGCGACGGCGGCAGACCGCCGGCGGTGAGCTCGCGGCGCGAGGCGTTGGCGCGGTCGGCGGACAACTCCCAGTTGCTGTAGCCCCGCTGCTCGCCGGCGAAGACCGTGGCGTCGGTGTGCCCCTCCAGCGTGATGCGGTTGGGCACCTCGGCCAGCACGCTGCCGATGGCGCGCAGCAGCTCGCGCATGTGCGGCTCGACGACCGCGCTGCCGCTGCTGAACATCGGCCGGTTGAACTCGTCGACGATCTGGATGCGCAGGCCCTCGTGCGTCATGTCCAGCCGGATCTGCGAGCTCATCGCGGCCAGCGCCGGGTTCTGCGCGATCTTGTCCTTGACCTTCTGCATCAGCTGCTCCAGGCGCGAGATCTCCGCACGGCGCTGCTCCTGCTTGAGCACCTTGAGGTTGATGGTGCGGCGGTCGGAGAGGACCTCGCCTTCCTTGATCTGCCCGGAGGTGCGGGTCAGGTCGGCGCCGCCGCCCTTGAGGATGGAGGAGGAGTCGCCCGAGCCGCTGCCGCCGAACAGCGCGATCTTCAGCGGCGAGGAGAAGTAGTCGGCAATGCCCTTCTTGTCACCCTCGGTGGTGGAACCCAGCAGCCACATCAGGAGGAAGAAGGCCATCATCGCCGTCACGAAGTCGGCGTAGGCGATCTTCCAGGCGCCGCCATGCGCCGCGTGGCCGCCCTTCTTGATCTTCTTGACGATGATCGGCTGCAGCTTCTTCGCGTCACCGGCCATCGTGGGCCTCCGTGGCGAGGGCGGGCACCGGGGCGGGCGCCGCGGCGGGCAGCGGGGCCGCCCGGAGCGGGGCGGGCCGCAGCAGCGGCGACGGCGCGGCCGGCTGGGCCGCGCCGGCCGGGCGCAACGGCAGCGCGCGCTGGCTCAGCGAGGCGGGGGCGCCGAAGCGGGTGGGCATCACTTCTTGCCCTTCACGTGGCCCTCGAGCTCGGTGAAGCTCGGCCGCTCGGTGGAGTACAGCACCTTGCGGCCGAACTCGATGGCCACCTGCGGCGCGTAGCCCTGCATGCTGGCCAGCAGCGTGGTCTTGATGCACTGCAGCTCCTTGGTGCCCTCCTCGTTCTTCTGCTCCATGAGGCCGGCCAGCGGCTCGGCGAAGCCGTAGGCGAGGAAGATGCCGAGGAAGGTGCCCACCAGCGCGGAGCCGATCATCGCGCCCAGCACCGCCGGCGGCTGGCCGACCGAGCCCATGGTCTTGATCACGCCCAGCACCGCGGCCACGATGCCGAAGGCCGGCAGCGCGCCGGCCACGCGCTGCAGCGCGCCCACCGACGCATGCGCCTCGTGGTGGTGGGTCTCGATCTCGTTGTCCATCAGGCTCTCGATCTCGTGCGCGTTGAGGTTGCCCGAGACCATCATGCGCAGGTAGTCGGTGATGAACTCCGTCACGTGGTGGTCGTTGCCCACCGTCGGGTACTTCTGGAACAGCGGCGAGCTGTGCGGGTCCTCGACGTCCTTCTCGATGGACATCAGGCCTTCCTTGCGCGCCTTCTGCAGGATGTCGTAGAGCAGCGCCAGCAGCTCCATGTAGCGCGCCTTGCTGTACTTGCTGCCCTTGAAGCAGCCCAGCGCGCCGGCGATGGTGGCCTTGACCACCTTCATCTGGTTGTTCACCAGGAAGGCGCCGAGCGTGGCACCTCCGATCATGCCCATCTCCCAGGGCAGCGCCTTGAGGATGGGCCCCATGTTGCCGCCGTGGGCGATGAACACGCCGAAGACGCATCCCAGCGCGACGACCCAGCCGATGATGACGAACATGGTGTGGAGGGGTTGAAGGGTGTGGCCCCGAGGGCGTTACCGGGGGATATCGGCTGCGGCGCCGTCGGGTTGAGCCCGAGGCACCCGACCCGGCACCCGCCAGGCCGCCACCGTGCGGCCGCCCGGCAGCGTCTCGTGCAGGTCCGGCGCCACGCCGGGCACCATGAACTCCAGGCTCACCAGCCAGCCGCCGGGCATCTCGGCACAGGCCTTGGCCCAGGCGCGGCCCATGCTCTCCGGGCGCTGGAACAGGTAGACGAGGTCCAGCCCCTGCCACCGCCCGGGGGCCCACATGTCGCCGCGGCTCACGCGGGCGCGCGGGCAGCGCAGGCGGGCGAGCACGGCCAGCGCCCCGCTCCATTCCACGCCCGCCACCGTGGCCTGCGGCCAGGCGGCATGCAGCGCCAGCAGCCCGTCGCCGGCGCCGCAGCCGGCGTCGAGCACGCGCGCGCCGGCGGGCAGCGGCAGCCGCGCTGCCAGTGGCGTCAGCGCGCCGGGTGGGGTGGGAAACACCGGCGCGTCGCGCCAGGCGCGCAGCGGGTAGACCAGCAGGCCCAGGCACGGCGGCAGCAGCCAGGCCCAGGCCGGCCAGGCGGTGCCGCCGGCCAGCAGGGCCGACAGCGGAAAGCCCAGGCCCACCCACAGCCGCCGCGGCCAGGTGGGCTGCCGCCAGGCCAGCGCACCGGCCAGCGCGAGCGCCGGCACCGCGGCCACGCCGGCGCCCGCCCAGGGCTGCAGCGTCAGGTACAGCGCCCAGCAGGCCAGCCACGCCGCCACCGCCGGCAGGGGCCAGCGGCGCCAGGCCGGCGCGGGGGCGACGGCGGGCGCATCCACCAGGGGAGACATCGCACGCATCGCCCGAGTATTCCGGCGCCCGTGCCGCGCCGGTGGCCCGAACAGCGGCCGCTTTGCCCGCCACCTGCGGCCGCGGCCGGCGGCAGGCCAAAAAAAAGGGCGGGTCCCGAAGGACCCGCCGCAAAGGCACAACGGGTGTGCCAGGAGGAGACAAAGCAAGGAAAGCGGTCGGTCTGCCCGGGTTGTCGGCCCGGGCTGCCGGGACTTGAGCCGCGCGCGACCGGAGGGCCGCGCGTCAGTGCGCGTGGGCGGGAATCTGCAACGAACCGGCCTGCCGGCCCTTGCCCGCGCGCGCCGGCGGGTTGCACAGGCCGCACACGTAGTGGCGGGCGATCTCGTGCGGGTGGCTGACGTAGTGGCCGCCGCACTTGCTGCAGGTGGTCATGGTCAGCATGCCGTTGTCGACGAACTTCACCAGGCGCCAGGCGCGCGTCACGCTCAGCAGCGGCTCCAGCCCCTGCGCCTGGATCTGCTCGAGGTACAGCTGGTAGGCCTTGATCACGGTGTCGATCTCGTCGAGCGCCGCGGTCTTGTTCAGGTACTCGTGGATGTTCAGGAACAGGCTGGCGTGGATGTTGGGCTGCCAGGTCATGAACCAGTCGGTGGAGAACGGCAGCTGGCCTTTGCTCGGGCTCTTGCCCGAGACCTCCTTGTACAGGCGCAGCAGGCGCTCGTAGCTGAGGTCGGTTTCGCTTTCCAGCACCTGCAGCCGCGCGCCCAGGTGGATCAGCGTGACGGCGCGCTCGATCTGCCGGGCTTCGGTGAGGATGCTCTTATTGCGGGCCATGGTCGTTCTCCTGATGTGTTGTGTGTGTTGTCGGAAGCGGCCCGGGTTCAGGCGGCTTCTTGATGGCGACCGGCCATCAGGATCGAGGCGTGCAGGCGGGAGACGCCGTCGTTCGACGCGCTCTTGCCGTGGCTGGTGAGCAGGCTCCAGACGATGTCGTCGTCCATGCGGAAGCGGCACAGCAGCGTGTTGCCGGTGGCGATCTTCATCATCTGCGCCGGGGTCAGCGTGTTGATCAGCGTTGCGGTCTCCTCGCTGACGCCCAGGCGGTACAGGGCCTGCTCGCGGTCGGTGCGGATCAGGCTTTGCGCCAGCATCAGGTACGAGAGGTTGGCTTCACGGATTTCGGCGAGGATCTGGTCGGCGTTCATGTGCTTGCTCCGGGGTCTGTGTGTTGCTGGGGTGTCGCGGTGTGATACGAACTGTAGGGAAACGAACTGGACGGCAACATCAGCCCAGTTCCGTGGCTTCAGTCCCGCTTCTTCCAATGGCCTTGTCAGGCAAATTCCTACAAGCGGGTGCGGGCGCTCACCCCGGGCGGCGACAACAGGACCGGCTTCGCGCCGCATTTCGGGCCTTCTTCGCGGGGGCCGCTGCCTAGACTGGCCGCACGCCGCAGGGGCGTCTTTCATGGTGGAAGACGGCTGCTCCCGACCCGGCGGCAGGAGACCCCCCGCGATGGACACCCTGATCGTCGGCGCCGGATTCGCCGGTGCAGTGACGGCGCGCGAACTGGCCGAAGCCGGCGAGCGCGTGCTGGTGATCGACAAGCGCCCGCACATCGGCGGCAACGCCTACGACCGCCTCGACGCCGACGGCGTGCTGGTGCACCAGTACGGGCCGCACATCTTCCACACCAACAGCGAGCGGGTGTTCGCCTACCTCTCGCGCTTCACCGGCTGGCGCCCCTACGAGCACCGCGTGCTGGCCGTGCCCGACGCCGCCACCGGCACCGCCTACCCGCTGCCGATCAACCGCACCACGTTGAACCGCCTGTACGGGCTGGACCTGGACGAAGCCGGCGCCGCGGCGTACCTGGAGCGCGTGCGCGAGCCGAAGGACCCGGTCCGTACCAGCGAGGACGTGGTGCTGAACTCGGTGGGCCGCCACCTCTGCGACACCTTCTTCCGCGGCTACACGAAGAAGCAGTGGGGCCTGGACCTGCACGAGCTCGCCGGCGGCGTGGCCGCGCGCATCCCCACGCGCACCAACGACGACGACCGCTACTTCACCGACCGCTTCCAGGCCATGCCCGCCGAGGGCTACACGCGCATGTTCGAGCGCCTGCTCGACCACCCCGGCATCGAGGTGCGCACCGGCACCGCCTATGAGGACGTGGGCGCCGGCATCGACCGCCGGCGCACGGTGTTCAGCGGCCCCATCGACGCCTACTACGGCCACCGCTACGGCCGCCTGCCCTACCGCAGCCTGCGCTTCGAGCACGAGCACCTGGCCGGCTGCGCGCAGTACCAGCCGGTGGGCACGGTGAACTTCCCCAACGACCACGCCTACACGCGCATCACCGAGTTCAAGCACCTCACGGGGCAGGCGCACCGCGGCACGTCGCTGGTGCGCGAGTACCCCACCGCCGAGGGCGACCCGTACTACCCCATCCCCAACCCGGCCAACGAGGCGCTGTTCAAGCGCTACGAGGCCCTGGCCGAGGCCGAGACGGAAGTCTTCTTCATCGGCCGCCTGGCGCAGTACCGCTACTACAACATGGACCAGGTCGTGGCCGCCGCGCTGGCGCTGGCGCAGCGCCTGAGCACGCAGCCTGCCGAGGCCCTGGCGGCCTGAACCCCGAAAGGACACCCGATGAAGCCCTACCTCGCCATCATCCGCTCCGGCCCGAAGTCGCTGCACCCGCAGTTCGCGCGTGCGCTGGAGGCGGAGAACTTCGACTACGCCCTGTCCTGGTTCGGCGACGACGACCCGGCGGCCCTGGGCATGGCCGACGGCGCGGTCTTCGTGCACAAGGTCAAGGGGGCCAAGTGGCCGGGCCTGGAGCAGACCCTGCTGGCGCACTGGGACCAGATCCAGAAGTACCGCTACATCTGGCTGCCCGACGACGACCTGCTGTGCGAGCCGGAGACCGTCTCGCGCATGTTCGCCATCACCGACGAGCTGCAGCTCGAGCTGGCGCAGCCGGCGCTCACGCGCGACTCCTACTTCACGCACATCACCACGCTGCAGCACACCGAGTTCCAGATCCGCTTCACCAACTTCGTGGAGGTGATGGCGCCGGTGTTCTCCGCCGACATGCTGGCGCGCGTCTTCCACACGCTGCGCGGGCAGATCAGCGGCTACGGCCTGGACGGCCTGTGGCCGCGCTTCTCGCACCTGGGCAAGGTGGCCATCATCGACGACACGCCGGTCAAGCACACGCGGCCGGTGGGCGGACCCAACTACGCCTTCAGCGCACAGGCCGGCCTGGCCCCGGCACACGAGGACTGGCTGGTCTCGGCCGGCAGCTTCGTGGAGACGCCGGCGGACTTCCACATCGTCTACGGCGGCCTGCTGCAGGACGGCAGCCCGGTGTGCATCGGGCAGACCGCCGGCGAGATCAACACCATGCTCAAGGCGCTGCTGGCCTCGTGCAACGGGCTGCAGGTGTCGGCGCTGATGCTCACGCGCTACCTGTCCAACCAGTTCCAGTACTGGGCCGGTGGCGAGATGGGCCACGCGCGCTACCCCCGCGGCCTGATCCGCGTGGTGCTCAGCCAGGCGCTCAAGCACGTGGGCATCCGTTTCCCGGCGCCGCCGGAGACGGATGCCGACACCAGCGCAATGCCGGGCTTTCCGGCCGCGCGCAAGACCACGGACGCGTGAGACCATGCGATTCGACGGGGCCGCCTGCCTTGACGACCTGACGCGCGACGCGTTCTGGCCGGCCAAGGAGTTCATCTACGACCTGATCCGGGCACCGCTGTGGCACGCCGCGGAGGTGGACATCGCCAAGTCGCCGCGCCACGGCCAGCGCCACAACCTCGCATCGTCCTTCCGCATCGACGACTTCCTGTCCCTGTGCGGCCTGCCAGCGACCTACTGGACGCAGCTGTACCACCGCCTGCCACCCGCGGCCGAGGACTACCTGCGCGCGGCGCTTCCACCACGCACGCTCTTCATCGGGTACGAGATGACGCCGGCGCTGACAGGCGCGCTCGACCGCGCGGGCTGCACCTGGTTGGACATCCGGCTGGGCCCTCTGCGCTTCGGCAGCGACCTGAACCTGGGCCTGGCCACGAACGACCCGGCGCTGCACGCTCGCATCGCGCCGCACGCGTTGACCGCGCAGACGCTCATGACGGAGGCCTGCCTTCTGATGGCCCAGGTGCGCTACCGGCGCCGATACGACGCCACGCTGCCGCGCCTGGACGATGCCCTGGTCTGGATCGGCCAGACCGGCGAGGACGCGTCGCTGCTCGACGCACACGGCCAGTTCGTGCGCGCCGCGCAGTTCGCCGACACCGTGCGTGACCTGGCGCGCGGGCGCCGCCTGCTCTACCGCGCACACCCGCTGGCCGGGGATTTCGCCACCGAGGAACTGGCGCAGCTGCGGGCGATCAGCGGACAGGACATCGCCCACTGCGAGATCGACACCTACGAACTCCTGGCGATGGACGACGACGTCGCCTTCGTCGGCCTAAGCTCCGGCGTCCTGCAGGAGGCGCAATGGTTCGGCAAGCAGGCCATGGCCCTGCACGCGCCGCTGTGCGAACCGTCCTTCGACGAGCCACACGACCCCGGCCGGCACCTGCTCGTCGCCGCGCACGACTTCCTGGGGGAACCGCTGTGGGCATCGGTGCTGGACGTGCCGCTGCGCCCTGGGGCGGTGACACCGCCACCGCGGGCCAACCACCTCCGCGAGCTGGTCAACACCTGGTGGGGTTATGCGACGGTGCAGCTGCGCCACAGCAGCTTCCACCGCGAGATGTTCGCACTGCACGGCGGCCGCCCAGCGGCGCCCTCCCCCACTGCAGGCAGTGCCGTCGCGACGGAGCTGGCGGTCGCGAACCAGCGCATCGACGGCCTGCGCCAGGAGGTCGAAGGCCTGAAGGAGGCCCTGCGCGTGGTGCTGCGCCAGGCGGCCCTTCGCGACACGCTGCAACGCGAGCCGGTGCATGGCTGAGCGCGACACCCCGGTGACGGGCTTCGCGGCGCTTGGCCTGGCCGAGCCGCAGTTTGCCGGCCTGGCGCTGTGGCAGGTGCTGGCGGACTACGACTTCGAGCATGTGCTCGACGTCGGCGGCGGTGCCGGTGAACATGCGGCCGTGTTCCACGCCTTCGGCAAGCACGTGACGAGCGTGGACTACGGCAGGTCGGTCTACTTCGAGCGCCGCGACCCGCGGCACGACGTGATCGTCGGCGACTTCAACCGCCTGGACATGCCGCGCCGCTATGACCTGGTCTGGTGTTCGCACGTGCTCGAGCACCAGCTCGACGCACACCATTTCCTGTGCCGCCTGCATGCCGCCACCGCCGAAGGCGGCGTTCTGGCCATCACGGTGCCGCCGGCCAAGAGCGAGATCGTCGGCGGCCATGTGAGCCTCTGGAACGCAGGCCTGCTGCTGTACCGGCTGGTCCTGGCCGGCTTCGACTGCAGGCACGCCCGCGTCCGCCAGTACGGCTACAACATCTCGGTGCTGCTCGAGAAGCGCAGCATCGAGCTGCCGGAACTGGCCTACGACTGCGGCGACCTGCGGCGCCTGCGTGGCTTCCTGCCGCCGTCCCTGCCCTACCGGCCGAACGCCCACGACGACCCGTTCGACGGAGAGATCACGCGCCTGAACTGGTAGCGGGCTCGGCGCATGAGCGCGCCGGGCCGCCCCAAGCGCTCACACCGGAGCCCCGCAAGGGCGGAGGTTGACCCATGAGCGCCACTCGCCTGGGCCGGCGGGCAGGCGTGCCGCGCTCAGGCCACCACGCTGGGCTGCTGCGTGTAGAGCGTGTCCCAGCAACGCAGGGGACACGCCCGGACGGCGTCGATGAAGGGCGCCAGGGGCACCTGCGGATCGACCTGCCAGGGGGCTGACGGACGGATCGGCGCACCCAGGTCGATCCCGCCGTGGCCAGGCTCACCGGCTCGGAAGCCCTGGTGCGACACCAGCATGGCCGGGTTCCACGGCAGCTCGAGCGCGCCGCACACACGGCGCAGCTCACGCTCGGGTGCCTGCACGAAATCCTCGTAGTGCAGCAGCGTGCGCTGCTGTTCGACGATCTGCGACACCCGTGCCTGCCAGTAGCGCAGGAACTGCCGCACGGGGTCCCTTTCGGCGCGCAACCGGGGCAGCAACGCCGGCATCGATGCGTCCGCCCAGACCAGCAGCCGCGGCTCGCGCCGCGTGCGCCAGTGATGCAGGTTGCGTGCCGCGTCAGCGGCCTCGCCGAGTCGCCGGGCCTCGTAGTGCCACAGCGACACGAATGCCGCATAGGGGTTACGCAGCAGGCCGAAGCCCTGGGGACGGTGGCGTGGTTCGAAGATTCCCTGCTTGAGCAGAAGCACCGTCACTTCGTCGGCCACCGGGGCACCGACGGCTTCGGCGAGCTGCCATCGCGGGAGCACGTCGAGCGGCCAGACGCGCAACAGCTCGAACAGCCGCTGCTGTGCCGGCGTGTTGGGCTCGTACAGGTCGAACACGACCTGCACTTGCGGGTGCGCCGACAGCGCCCGCTGCACCAGCGTCTCGCCGCAACGTGCGAAGGATGCCAGGTGGACGATGCGCAGCGGTGCGGCCATCGTGGCCCCGGTCAGACCTTCAGCTCGACGAACTTCTTCATCACCGCCAGGCCATGCCGGAACGGCAGCCGGTCGTCGTTGCGCTGCACGTCGGTGTGGAAGCACAGCACGTCGTAGCCGAAGTCGCGACGCAGCGCGTTGACCATTCGCCGCTCGACGTCCTGATGGACCCATCCATGCCGGCCGTCGGTGTCGGCCACCGGGTAGGACCAGGGTGCGCTGCGCCTGGGGTGAAGGCCGGTGTCATGCAGCGCAATCACGGTATCGTCGTTGATCAGGCCGAAGCGCCGCAGACGCAGAAACATCTCCATCTGCGCGTCGTAGACGTGGGCGTCGAAGAAGACCAGGTCGAGCGGCTTGTCGTGAACGTCGCGCGGCTCCAGCAGGCCGACGTCCTTCTGGATCGTGAAGTGGTTCGGAGCCTGGCTGTCCACCTTGTCCAGGTCGACCGTGTAGACCGCGGTCTCGGAATCCCAGGACAGCGCAGCCAGGAAGTTGCGCGCCGAGTACCCCGACAGTCCGCCGATCTCGAGAACTCGGCGCAGGCGCATCGTGCGCACGAGCGCATAGAGCATCAGCGCCTCGTCGTCCTGGATCGGCCCGCCGACGTTCTGGTCGGCTGGTTGAACCAGGTGCGAGAAGTCGTACTTGCCATTGCCGTCGATGCTGCCGCGCACGGTCGCTCCGGCGCAGGGTCCGGGCTCGCTGGCACTGCCGAACTGCACCACGGCGGCCGAGGACGTCGGGGTCGGCGGGGGCACCAGCGACTGCAACCGTGCGACCTCGCCGGCTGCCAGTGCGGCCAGGTCGGGCATGAACCGCCGGAACCGTTCGCCGCGCTCACCTTGCGTCAGCGCCAGCAGCAGCGACAGCGCCTCTGCGTGGGACCCGATCGACGCCAGAGCCAGGCCGAGCGTGAACTGGGCCGAGTCGTGGTCCGGCATCTGGCTCAGGACCAGACGCGCACCCTGGATCGCGAGGACCAGGTCACCGTCGCGCAGGGCCATCGCGGCCAGGTCGGCAGCCAGCTCGGGATTCGGCGACGCCTGACCGCGCAGTGCGTTCTCCAGCAGCGTGCGCGCCTCGTCGGCGCGCCCCTTGGCATGGGCTTCGTAGACGCGGCGGCGGATCTGGGCCACGTTGTTCGGAAGGGTTTCGGCAGCAGCGCTCATCGGGACTCCGGCATCGTGCAAGGCAACGGCCGCAGGGGCCGCCTTTGTGCCGAACTCTAGGCGTGTGACAGCACGGCCGATGGCCGGAGAAGCGGGGGTTTGACCGGCTGTTCCCGGGCGCGCCGGTGGCTGCTCAATGCGGGTTGGCGCGCGGCGCCACCACCTTCCAGTTCAGGTCCGCCGCGGAAGGCAGCGTCCAGTTCGCCCGCCGCGTGGGGCCGTCCATGGTCCACATCGCGTTGCGTCCGTCGCCCATGTGGCGCCACAGCAGGTCGGGGCGGCCGTCGGCATCGAAGTCGCCCACGGCGGCGATCTTCCAGCGCGTGTCCGTCGTGGCCGGCAGCGAGTGCGACGACAGCCGCGTGGCGCCGTCCATGCGCCACAGGGCGTTGGCCCCGGTGTTCACGTTGCGCCACAGCAGGTCGGCCTTGCCGTCGCCGTCGAAGTCGGTCACCGACACCACGCGCCAGGCGCGGTCGGCGGTGGTCGGGAGCGCCGTCGCCGAGCGCCGCGTGCCGCCGTCCATCAGCCAGAGGGCGTTGCCGCCGGTGGCGGCGTTGCGCCAGACGATGTCGGCCTTGCCGTCGCCGTCCAGGTCGGCCGTGCCCACCACCTGCCAGTTCTGGTCGGCGGTGGCGTTGAGCGACACGCTGGAGGCCCGCGCGCTGCCGTTCATCAGCCACATCGCGTTGGCCCCGGTGGACCGGTTGCGCCACAGGATGTCGGGCCCGCCGTCGCCATCGAAGTCGGCGACGCCGGCCACGATCCAGGCCGCATCGGCCGTGGCCGGCAGCGTGACCGAGGACTTGCGGGCAATGCCGTCCATCAACCACAACGCGTTGCTGCCGTTGCCCACGTGGCGCCACAGGATGTCGGCGCGGCCATCGCCGTCGAAGTCGGCATGGCCCACGACGCGCCAGTTGGTGTCGGCGGTGGTCGGCATGGCGCCCGAGCCGGCGGCGCGCAACGGGCCGTCCATCAGCCACAGCGAGTTGCCGCCGTTGCCGTCGTGCCGCCAGAGGATGTCGGCGCGGCCGTCGGCATTGAGGTCGCGCGCGGACTCTGCCGTGCTGGCCGCGGCCCAGGGCAGTTGCACGGCGTCGATCCACGCGCTGTCGGCGCCGGCCACGCCGGCACCGTCCTTGGTGTAGTGCCAGCTCAGCGTGTGGTCGCCGGCGGTGATGGGGAAGGACACCATGCCCCAGGCCACCTCGCCCGACCAGCTGCCCACCACCTGGCCGTCGATGGCGAAGCTGAGCACGTCGCCGGCCCCGGCCGAGACCCGCCGCGCAAAGGCCACCACCCCGGCGGCGAAGCGGCCGCTGACGCTGATGCCCGCCGACTGCCCGTGGCCGATGGCGGCGGACTTCAGCGCATGGGTGCCGCCGTAGACGCTGCCGCTGGCAGCCGCCCAGCCCGCGCTGGCGCCGCTGGCGGTGGCCCACCCCGGTGGCAAGCCGCCGGCGGGCAGGAACTCCTCGGCCGTGAGCGTGCTGAAGCTGGCCGTGGCATCGCGCCGGCGGTCCATGGTCAGCGTGCAGTGCAGCGCGCTGCCGCTGCACGCGCCGGACCAGCCCGCGAACTGCGAGCCGGCGGCGGCCAGGGCCGTCAGCGTGACGCTGTCGCCATTCGTGATGTCGGCGCTGCAGGTGCTGCCGCAGTTCAGGCCGCCTGCGCTGCCCACGATGCTGCCGCTGCCCGCACCGGCCCGGGCCACACCCACCCGGTAGGTGGCCGGTGGGATGGACAGGATGGCCTGCATGTCCAGCCGGGGCTTGGCGATGCCGTTGCGGCTGTCGGTCAGCGGGTCGCCGAGCTTGAGCTTGTCCACCAGCTCGGCCACCGTGGCGTCGGGGTACACCGAGCGCAGCACCGCGGCCGCGCCGGCCACGTGCGGCGTGGCCTGCGAGGTGCCCTGCATGGTGATGCCGGCGGCCGCGATCATCGAACCGGGCGCCACCATGGTCAGGAAGCTGGCGCTGTTGGAGAAGTTGGTCACCTGGTTGACCGAGCCGCCGGCATCGTAGAAGGCGCCCACCGACACCACGTTGGAGTACGCCGCCGGCAGGCTGATGGAGTTGGTGTAGCCGTCGTTGCCCGAGGCCGCCACCACCACGATGCCTGCGGCCACCGCGTTGGCGATCGCGGTGCCCCAGGCGTCGGTGGGCGACAGCGCGGCGTAATAGCGCCCGCCGCCCAGGCTCATGTTGATGGCCGCGATGTTGTACGTGGCGCGGTGGGTGATGCTCCAGTTGATGGCGTTGATGATGGCGTTGCTGTAGGCCAGGCCGTTGGCCTCGAACACGTCGAGCGCGGCGATGCGCGCGCCCGGGGCCACACCCAGCACGATGCCGGCCACGTTGGTGCCGTGGTAGTTGCCGGTGTCACGCACGCCGTCGGGCGCGGCGAAGTCCTGCGCCACGGCCACCTTGCAGCTGCCGCCCGGCGTGCTGCACGAGCCGAACGCGGCCCGCGTGTAGTCGACGCCGGTGTCCAGCACCGCCACCGTCGTGCCCTCGCCCACGTGCCCGGCGGCCTGCACGGCGGGCTGGTTGATCAGGGCCAGGCTCTCGGCCAGCGTGGGCTGCACGGCGACCACGGCGTCGATGCTGCGGATGCGGCCCTGGCGGCGCAGGTTCTCCAGCGCGCGCGCCGAGCGCACCCGCGCATGCACGATGGGCAGCTGGTCGTAGTCGCGCAGCAGCTCCAGGTCAGGCTCGGCCGCGGCGTCCAGCACGTCGCGCTTGAGCGCGCCCAGCAGCTCGCGCCGGGCGTCCAGCACCTGGGCATGCAGCGTCCGGGGCAGGCGGGCATCCAGCCGCAGCGGGCCCACGCTGCTGCGCAGCTGGCGCTGGGCCAGCGTGTCGTCCATCACGATCAGCACGTCCACCGGGCGGCCGCGCTCGGCCTGGGCCTGCACGGCGGCGTGCACATGCGCGGCAGGCTTCTGCGCAGGCAGCGGGGCGTGAGGCCAGGGCGTGGCCGCCAGCGGCAGCAGGCCGGCACCCAGCGCGGCCAGGAGCTGCCGCAGCGGACGCAGCGGGCGCAGCGGGAATCGCGGCAACATCGACGGCCTCCACGAGAGAACGCCCGGGGCACCTGAGCCCGGGTCTCATGGGTTGTCGGCCGTGCGGCGCGGCGCTTGAGGGCCGCCTGTGGCGGTCAGCCTGCGGCGACGTGCCGCGGCGTGCCGCCAGCGGCCCAATGCGTGACCAGCTGCTCGAACAGCGCCCCCAGCTCGGCGGTGAAGCGCTGGTTGTCGAACAGCGGCAGGTCGCGCCGGTTGTCCCAGAGGTGGTCACGGATGTCGGTCAGGGCCTCGCGGTCCTCGGCGAGGCGCACGGCCAGGGTCTCGTAGTCCTCGGCGTTGTCCACCGCCAGCTCCGGCAGGCCCACGGCATGCAGCAGGCTGGCGGCCACGCGGGCCGAGAAGCTGCGGCCCGTCTGCGTGAGCACCGGCAGCCCCATCCACAGCGCATCGCTGCAGGTGGTGTGGGCGCCGTAGGGGAAGGTGTCGAGGAACAGGTCGGCCTGCGGCAGCCGCGCCAGGTGCTGCAGCGGCGTGACGAAGGGCGCGAAGACCAGACGCGCCGGGTCGAGGCCGCGTTCGGCCGCGCGCTCGCGCAGCGCCTGCTGGATCTCGTCCTGCGGCACCAGCAGCCACAGCAGGCTGCCGGGCACGCGCTGCAGGATGCGGCACCAGCGGTCGAACACCGGCTCGGTGATCTTGTAGCTCTGGTTGAAGCAGGCGAAGACGAAGGCGTCGTCGGGCAGGCCGCATTCGGCGCGCGACAGCGGCTCGGGGTGCTCGCGCTGCTCGTCGGTGGGCTCGTAGCACAGCGGCAGCTGCGCGATGTGCTCGCTGAAGTCGGCGGCGTGTGTCATCGGCGTGAGGATGGGGTCGCCCACCACGTAGTCGATGAAGGGCGCGCCCAGCGTGCTGGGATAGGCCAGCCACAGCACCTGCACCGGCGCCGGGCGCAGCGCAAACACGCCCAGGCGGGTGTTGGCGGTGTAGCCGCTCAGGTCCACCAGCAGTGCAACGCCGGCGTCGTGGATGGCGGTGGCCTGCTCCACCGCGTTCATCTCGCTGCAGTCGACGAAGCGGTCGCAGGCCGCCACCATGCGCTGGCGCAGCGCCGAGCCATCGTCCTTGCCGTGCGAATACAGGTGCACCTCGAAGCGGTCGCGCGGCAGGCGCTCCAGCGTCTGCACCAGCAGCATGCTGGTGGCGTGGGTGCGGAAGTCGGCCGAGACGAAGCCCAGCACGATGCGGCCCTGCGCAACCTGGGCCGCCGCCTGCGGCCAGCTGCGGTGCATGGCGTGCGCGTTGGCGCTGTCGGCATGGGCCTGGATGCGGCGGCCTTCCATTTCAGCGGCCTGCTTGTGCAGCGCGGCGTCGTCGGTCATCGACAGCAGGCAGAACGGGCTGAAAGCCGGCGTTTCGACACCCGGCTGCTGCAGCGCGAGCGACTGCACCAGGCGGCCGTGGTCCTCGCCGCCCTGCGCCCAGTCGCAGGCCCAGGCCGCGTAGTGCGCCGCGTAGACCGCAGCGCCCACGTGCGCGGGCTCCAGGATGGCAACGGTGCGGAAGCACTCGGCCGACTCGCCATAGCGTTTCAGGTTGGCCAGCGCATAGCCGAGCTGCAGGTAGGCCTCGATGTCGGCCGGCTTGGCGGCCAGCACGTTCAGGAAGGCCATCGCCGCTTCCTGCCACTGCTGCAGCGCCATGTGCGTGGCGCCCTGCATCAGCCAGTGGCGCGGCGTGCGCGGCGTGTCGGCGTGCAGTGCCAGCAGCACCTGCAGCGCGTCGGCGTCGCGGTTGTTGGTGCGCAGCAGCTCGGCAGCCATGTGGCAGGCCATCTCGCTGCGCGGGTCCAGCTCGAAGGCGCGGCGGGCGCTGGCCATCGCGTCGGCGGTGCGGTGCAGCTTGCGCTGGGCCGTGGCCAGATTCAGCCAGTACAGCGGCACGCCGGCCGACAGCTGGGTGGCCTTCAGGAAGTGCTGGGCCGCCTGCGGCAGCCGACCCTGGCGCATGGCGGTCACGCCGTTGCTCCACTGCTGGTGCGCCGCCGGGCTGCCGCGCTCGGGCACGCCCTGCGGCGCGGCAGCGGCACCGACACGCAGGCCGCTGCGCGGCGAAGAGGGTTGCAGGGTCGCGGTGGCGGACATGAAGACTCCGAAGGGGCTGGGCAGGCATCGCCCGCGCACGTTGCACGGGTGTCGGGGAACTTTAGGCATCCGCCCCCGCTGCGATCGCAGCAACAACGCTGCAAAGCGCGTGCAATAAGACGCATCGCAGGGGGTCAATTTCCCGGCCTTGGTGCCGCTACCCCCTTCCACCCCACTCAAGTTCCAGAGAAGCGGCACCGATACAGCGCTTATCGGAGTTTGCAAACACAGATTCCGTGGTCCGGTTGGCCGGCCGATGTCCCGAACAGGACGCGTACAGCGCGCTGCAGGGCTCCACGGTTGACTAGCGCGGGCGGGTCGTTCGGTACGGCGTCGATGCGGCGCTGCATTGAGCACCAGGCAACGGGAAGCAAGGGCACACAACAAGACGTGTCCGCGCTTCCGGGATATGCCGGCGCTCTCGCCGGGAACTGGTTCATCAACTGATTGGAGTGGAAATACATCATGGCTTCGACCATCAACACCAACGTCGCTTCGCTGAATGCCCAGCGCAACCTCGGCATGTCGCAGAGCTCGCTGACGACCTCGATGCAGCGCCTGTCTTCCGGCCTGCGCGTCAACAGCGCCAAGGACGACGCGGCCGGCCTGGCCATCGCCGAGCGCATGAACGCCCAGGTGCGTGGCATGAACGTGGCGGCCCGCAACGCCAACGACGGCATCTCGCTGGCGCAGACCGCCGAAGGCGCGCTGGGCAAGGTGGGCGATGCGCTGCAGCGCATGCGTGAACTGGCGGTGCAGGCCCGCAACGCCACCAACTCCGACAGCGACAAGGAGTCGCTGAACAAGGAGTACGGCGAGCTGGCCAAGGAAATCCAGCGCGTGCTGGGCGGCACCAAGTTCAACGGCAAGACGATCCTGGGCGACCAGGCCGGCACGCAGACCTTCCAGGTCGGCGCCGGCGTGTCGAACAACGACACGATCGACATCACGACCACGAACCTGGCCGCCGACACGTCGATCACCACGGTGGCCGGCTCCGGTGGCGCCGCGCCGGCGGGCATCGGCTCGGCGGTGTCGACGAACGACATCGGCACCGTGATCACCAACATCGACACCGCGATCGACAAGATCAACAGCGAGCGGGCCACGCTGGGCGCCTCGCAGAGCCGCTTCGAGTCGGTGATCTCGACGCTGCAGATCTCGGTGGAGAACCAGTCGGCCGCCCGCGGCCGCATCATGGACGCCGACTTCGCCGCGGAAACGGCCAACCTGAGCCGCGCGCAGATCCTGCAGCAGGCGGGCAACGCGATGGTGGCCCAGGCCAACCAGATGCCCCAGCAGGTCCTCCAGCTGCTGGGCTGAGGCTGGACGAGGCTGAGGCCGGACGAGAAGCCGTCCCTGCGGACGGCTTCTCGCCTGCCGAAGCGGCCGAGCGCTGCGAGGCCGTGGGGTGCGGTGGCACACCACCATCCGCAGGACTGGTGGAGAACCGCCAAAGCCCCCACCCGCCAACTTTTCCTCAACGCCGCCCTCGGGCGGCGTTTTCATTGACCCTTCGGACTCAAGTTCACCAGCCGGGCGTCGATAGCGGCCTCAGGATCGCCGCAATTGAGGGCGATCCACCCCGCTTTTCGGAGAATCGCCCATGCCCGTGGTCATCAATACGAACGTCGTCGCGCTGAACGCCCAGCGCAATCTCGGGTCGTCGCAGAACTCGCTGACGACGTCGATGCAGCGCCTGTCCTCGGGCCTGCGTGTCAACAGCGCCAAGGACGACGCCGCGGGCCTGGCCATCGCCGAGCGCATGAACGCGCAGGTGCGCGGCATGACGGTGGCGGTGCGCAACGCCAACGACGGCATCTCGCTGGCACAGACGGCCGAGGGCGCGCTCGGCAAGGTCAGCGACACGCTGCAGCGCATGCGCGAGCTGGCCGTGCAGGCGCGCAACGCCTCCAACTCCGACAGCGACCGCGAGTCGCTGAACAAGGAGTACGGCGAGCTGGCCAAGGAGGTCCAGCGCGTGCTCGGCGGCACCAAGTTCAACGGCAAGACCATCCTCGGCGCCGATGCCGGTGCGCAGACCTTCCAGGTCGGCGCCGGCGTGACCGCCAACGACCAGATCAGCATCTCCACGACCAACCTGGCCGCCGACTCGGCGCTCACCACCGTGGCCGGCACCGGCGGCAGCGCGCCGGCGGGCATCGGCTCGGCGGTGTCCACGGGCGACCTGGCCACCGTCATCGGCAACATCGACACCGCCATCGACAAGATCAACAGCGAGCGCGCGACGCTGGGCGCCTCGCAGAGCCGATTCGAGTCGGTGATCTCGACCCTGCAGATCGGCATCGAGAACCAGTCGGCCGCGCGCAGCCGCATCATGGACGCCGACTTCGCCGCCGAGACGGCCAGCCTCAGCCGCGCCCAGATCCTGCAGCAGGCGGGCACGGCCATGGTGGCGCAGGCCAACCTGATGAGCCAGTCGGTGCTGCAGCTGCTGCAGCAGCGCTGACGCCGGGCCGGCGGCCCGGCACGCCCCGCGCGTGGCCGGGCCCGCCGCCGCCCCTCAACCCGGGCTGCGCGTGTCGGGCCCGTCCTCGGCCGGCCAGTCGCGGATGTAGGCCTTGAGCATGCGGTTCTCGAAGTCCTGGCTGTCCACCACGGCCTTGGCCACGTCGTAGAACGACACCACGCCCATCAGCGTGCGCCGGTCGAGCACCGGCATGTAGCGCGCGTGGCGCTGCAGCATCATGCGGCGCACCTCGTCCATGTCGGTCTCCGGCGTGCAGGTCAGGGGCGCGTCGTCCATCACAGTGCGTACGATGGTGGCGCCCACGCTGCCGCCGTTGCGCACCACGGCCTGGATCACCTCGCGGAAGGTGAGCATGCCCACCAGGTCGCCGTGCTCCATCACCACCAGCGAGCCGATGTCCATCTCGGACATGGTGCGCACGGCGTCGGCCAGCGGCTGCTCCGGCGGCACGGTGAACAGCGTGTTGCCCTTGACGCGCAGGATGTCCGCAACCTTCATCTGAACCTCCTCGATGCCCGACAGGCCCGGTTCAAGCACGGGTCAATATAGCCCACAATGGTTGCCGGACCACCCCTTGCGGCACCCGCCTGCGCTCCGGATTCACCCCATGCCCGGCCCCACCGACCCCGGCTTCGACACCCTGGCGCTGCACGCCGGCGCCGCCCCCGACCCGGCCACCGGCGCCCGCGCGGTGCCGCTGCACCTGAGCACGAGCTTCGTGTTCAAGTCCAGCGAGCAGGCGGCCAGCCTGTTCAACCTGGAGCGCTCGGGCCACGTCTACAGCCGCATCAGCAACCCCACCACCGCCGTGTTCGAGGAGCGCATGGCGGCGCTGGAAGGCGCGGTCGGTGCGGTGGCCACGGCCAGCGGCCAGGCCGCGCTGCACCTGGCGGTGGCCACGCTGGCCGGCGCCGGCAGCCACGTGGTGGCCTCCAGCGCGCTCTACGGCGGCTCGCACAACCTGCTGCACTACACGCTGCGCCGGTTCGGCATCGAGACCAGTTTCGTCCGCCCCGGCGACCTCGACGGCTGGCGCGCGGCCATCCGCCCGGAAACCCGGCTGCTGTTCGGCGAGACGCTGGGCAACCCGGGCCTGGACGTGCTGGACGTGCCGGCGGTGGCGGAGATCGCGCACGCCGCCGGGGTGCCGCTGCTGGTGGACGCCACCTTCACCACACCCTGGCTGATGCAGCCGCTGGCCCTGGGCGCCGACCTGGTCTTCCACTCGGCCACCAAGTTCCTCTGCGGCCACGGCACGGTGGTGGGTGGCGTGCTGCTCGACGGCGGCCGCTTCGACTGGGCGAACGCGCCGCGCTTCCCCGAGCTGAACCAGCCCTATGACGGCTTCCACGGCATGGTGTTCGCCGAGGAGAGCACGGTGGGGGCCTTCCTGCTGCGCGCGCGGCGCGAAGGCCTGCGCGACTTCGGCGCCTGCATGAGCCCGCACACCGCCTGGCTGATGCTGCAGGGCCTGGAGACGCTGCCGCTGCGCATGGCGCGCCACGTGGACAACACGCGCAAGGTGGTGGAGTTCCTGGCCGCGCATCCGATGGTGGCCGCCGTGGCCTACCCCGAGCTGCCCGGCCACCCCAGCCACGCGCTGGCCCGTCGGCTGCTGCCGCGCGGCTGCGGGGCCGTGTTCAGCTTCGACCTCCGCGGCAGCCGCGCCCAGGGCGTGGCCTTCATCGAGGCGCTGAAGCTGTTCTCCCACCTGGCCAACGTGGGCGACGCGCGCTCGCTCGTCATCCACCCGGCCTCGACCACGCACTTCCGCATGGACGACGCGGCGCTGGCGCGGGCTGGCATCGGGCCGGGCACGATCCGCCTGTCCATCGGCCTGGAGGACCCGGCGGACCTGCTCGAGGACCTCAAGCGCGCCCTGAAGGCCGCGGAGAAGGCCGCATGAAGCTCCTCGTGGATGGCCGCGAGGCCTATGCCTACACCGGCGGGCGCGCATTCGACCCCACGCGGCCGGTGGTGGTGTTCGTGCACGGTGCGCTGCACGACCACAGCTGCTGGACGCTGCTGGCGCGCTGGGCGGCGCACCACGGCCATGCGGTGCTGGCGCCGGATCTGCCGGCCCACGGACGCAGCGCCGGCCCCCCGCTGGCCAGCGTGGAGGCCATGGCCGGCTGGCTGCTGGCCCTGCTGGACGCCACCGGCGTGCAGCAGGCGGCGCTGGTGGGTCACAGCATGGGCTCCCTGGCGGCGCTGGAGGCCGCAGGCCGGGCGCCCGAACGTGCCTCGCGCCTGGTGATGATGGGCACGGCCTACCCGATGCGGGTGTCTGAGGCCCTGCTGGCCACGGCGCTGGCCGACCCGCTGAAGGCCATCGACATGGTCAACGCCTGGTCGCACGCCTCGCTGGCGGCCAAGCCCTCCTACCCCGGGCCCGGCATGTGGCTGCACGGCAGCACCCGCGCCCTGATGCGCCGCATGCAGGCCGGCTGCGCCGAGGCCAACCTGTTCCACCACGAGTTCTCGGTCTGCGACCGCTACCGCGGCGGCGAGGCCGGGGCGGCGCGCGTGGCCTGCCCGGTGCACCTGGTGCTGGCGCGTGGCGACCAGATGACGCCGCCCAAGGCGGCCCGCACGCTCGCGCAGGCGCTGCAGGCGCGCGTGCACGAGGTGGACGGCGGGCACAACCTGATGACCGAGCAGCCGGAGCCCGTGCTGGCGGCGCTGCGCGTGGCGCTCGCCTGAGGCTCGGACCGGCCGGCCGCCCTGTCCGGCACGGCCGTTCATCGCCCCTGGCGGCGTTCCGGGCCGGCGCGCCTGCAGTCCGTCCCATGGCCCTGGGCCAGCCCGGCAACCGGCGGTTCAATGGCGCCCTGACCGCTTGCAGGCCGGCACCGCCGGCCATCGACCAGGAGACCGACCATGTCCGACCTCCATGCCACCCGCCGCCGCGTGCTGACCGCCGGTCTCGGCGCGGGTCTGTGTGCCCTCCTGCCCCTCCCCGCACGCGCGGCCGGCGCGCCCTGGGAATTCGTGGAGATCCGCGCGCGCGAGTTCTCGCGCATCCGCCGCGAGCTGCCACCGACCATGGCCATCGAGTTCGGCGGCCAGCGGGTGGACGCCGGTGCGCGCTGGGAGCGCTTGTCCGAGGCCGAACGTCTGGCCGTGCGCCAGGTGCAGCCCGGCCCGCTGCCGGCGGCCGACGAACCGGCCTACCCCCGGCTCGGCCTGACGCCGCTGACCGAACGGCTGCGCGTGGTGCGCGGGCCGGTGGGTCAGCCCCTGCGCGTGTACCTGGAGATCGACCCCTACGGCGCGCCGCAGCGCATCGCCATCGACGGACCGGTGAGCACCACGTTCACCAGCCAGATGCTCGGGCTGATGAAGGATGCGGCCTTCAAGCCGGGCACCTGCGACGGCAAGGCCTGCACGCGGGTCTTCGCGATGGACCTCGTGTTCCTGGGCGACGCCGGCTGAGCGCGATGGCGGCGGCGCGGCTTGGCACAATCGAAGTGCCTGCCCACCGCGCCTCGACGCCTTTGCCATGAAGATCCTGCTGCTCAACGGCCCGAACCTGAACCTGCTGGGCACGCGGGAACCCCAGACCTACGGCGCCACGACCCTGGCCGAGGTGGAGGCCGGGTGCCAGCGGCTGGCCGCCGAGCACGGCGCCGAACTGCAGGCCTTCCAGAGCAACCACGAAGGCGCGCTGATCGACCGCATCCACGCCGCGCGCACCGAGGGCGTGGACGCCATCGTCATCAATCCCGGCGGGCTCACGCACACGAGCGTGGCGCTGCGCGACGCCTTGGCGGGGGTGGCCATTCCGTTCATCGAGGTGCACATCAGCAACGTGCACGCGCGGGAGCCGTTCCGCCACCACTCCTACCTCTCGGGCATTGCCAAGGGCGTGCTCGCCGGGTTCGGCGTCGACGGCTACCGCATGGCGCTGACGCACCTGCTGCAGCCACGCTGAAACCCGTCAGCGCAGCAGCGCGCCCAGGGTCAGCGTGTCCAGCCGGGCCTCCCGCCGTAACGCGCTGCTGGCGCTGCCGGGGCCCAGCAGCAGGGTGTCGACCAGCGGTGCGGCCGGGGTCGCGGCCGGGTCGCACAGCAGCACGTGGCGCGCCGCGCCTTCCTCGTCCAGGCGCCCCAGCCAGTCCATCGCCATCAGATGGTCCACCACCGGCTCGAGCTGCAGCGGATCCAGCCGCATGGCAGCGGCCAGGTCGGCCAGACTGGCGCCGCGGCGATCGCGCACCAGGCGCAGCACGCGCAGGGCCAGCTCGAAGCGCAGACCCGGCGTGTCGGCCTGGCGCACCACGCCCATGCGCAGGCTGGGCGCATAGGCGGCCACCACCGCCCCCAGCAGCACGATCACCCACGCCAGGTACACCCACAGCATCAGGATGGGCAGCGTGGCGAAGGTGCCGTAGATGGCCGAGAGGCCGGGAACGGACTTGAGGTACCAGGCCAGTGCGGCCTTGGCCAGCTCGATGGCCACGGCCACGAACAGCCCGCCGGCCAGCGCATGCCGCCAGCGCACCCAGGTGTTGGGCACGTGATGGAACAGCGCGGCCATCGCCAGCGCCAGCAGCACGAACTCCAGCGTGTCCAGCAGCAGCGCCAGCCCGCCCGGCAGTGCCGAGGCCATGCCGCGCGAAGCGGTGAAGGCGTACGACGCCAGCGTCAGGCTGATGCCCACCACCAGCGGCCCCAGGGTCAGCGCGCCCCAGTAGACGAGCACGCGCTGACCGAGCGGGCGCGGCCGGCGCACGCGCCAGATGGCATTGAGCGTGCGGTCGATGGTCAGCATGGTGGCCAGCGCGGTGGCCACGAACAGCACCAGGCCCACGCCGCCGATGCCGCGCGCGTTGGCGGCAAACTGGTTCAGCGCACGCATCACCGGGCGCGCGATGGCGTCGGGCACCAGGGCCTGCAGGAAGTACTTCTCCAGCGCCCCCTGGAAGCTGCCGAACATGGGGAAGGCGCTGAACAGCGCCAGCATCACGGTGAACAGCGGCACCAGCGCGATCAGCGTGGAGAACGTCAGGCTGCCGGCGGTCAGGCCCAGGCGGTCCTCGCGGAAGCGCTGGCGCAGGGTGCGCAGGGTGTCGAACCAGGGCCATTCGCGCAGGGTCTGCAGCGTCTCCCGGGCTTGGTCGCGCCAGACCCTGGCGCTCGTGCGAACGGACATGCTGGCTATCATGCCGCATGGCCGACAACCCACCCCGCCCGGCGGACCCCACCACGCAGCGCATGCGGGCCCTGGCCGTGGCGGCCACCGCCGGGCTGATCCTGCTCGGGCTGGCCTGGGAGCTGTGGCTGGCGCCCACCGGCAGCGGCACGCTGGCGCTCAAGGTGGTGCCGCTGGTGCTCTGCCTGGGCGGCCTGCTGCGCCACCGCCTCTACACCTACCGCTGGCTGAGCCTGCTGGTGTGGCTGTACTTCACCGAAGGCGTGGTGCGTGCCACCACCGAGGGCGGGCTGTCGCAGGTGCTGGCGGTGGCCGAGATCGTGCTGACGCTGGGGCTGTTCGCCGCCTGCGCCATGTACGTGCGCTGGCGCCTGCGCCAGGGCCAGCTGCTCAACGCCTGATGGGCACCGACACGCTGCTGCAGGCGCTGCGCCAGGCTGTGGGCGACGCCCACCTGCTGGCCAGCGGCGACCTGTCGGCCTGGGAGCTCGACTGGCGACGCCGCTGGCGCGGCAAGGCGCTGGCCGTGGTGCGACCCGGCAGCACGGCCGAGGTGGCGGCCGTGGTGCGCGCCTGCGCGGCGCACGGCACGTCGCTGGTGCCGCAGGGGGGCAACACCGGCATGGTGGGCGGCGGCGTGCCCGACACCAGCGGCACCCAGGTGCTGCTGAGCCTGCAGCGGATGAACCGCGTGCGCCGGCTCGACGCCGACAACCTCACGCTCACCGTCGAGGCCGGCATGGTGCTGCAGGCGGTGCAGCACACCGCCCGCGACGCCGGGCTGTGGTTTCCGCTGAGCCTGGCGGCCGAGGGCAGCTGCACCATCGGCGGCAACCTGGCCACCAACGCGGGCGGCACGCAGGTGCTGCGCTTCGGCAACGCGCGCGAGCTGTGCCTGGGGCTGGAGGTGGTGACGGCCGACGGCGAGGTCTGGGACGGCCTGTCGGGTCTGCGCAAGGACAACACCGGCTACGACCTGCGCCACCTGATGATCGGCAGCGAGGGCACGCTGGGCGTCATCACCGCGGCCACGCTGAAGCTGTTTCCGCAGCCGGCGGCCACGATGACGGCGCTGGCCGCCACCGGCTCGCTGGAGCGCTGCGTGGCGCTGCTGCGGCTGGCCCGCCAGCGGCTGGACGCCGGCCTCACCGGCTTCGAGGTGATGGGGCGCTTTGCGCTGTCGCTGGTGGAGAAGCACTTCCCCGCCCTGCCCCGCCCGCTGCCGGACGCGCCCTGGACGGTGCTGCTGGAGCTGGCCGATGCCGAGGGCGAGGCACCGGCGCGGGCGCGGCTGGAAACGCTGCTCGGGCAGGCGCTGGAGCAGTCGCTGATCGACGATGCCGTGGTGGCGGAGAGCATCGCGCAGGCGCGCGGCCTGTGGCACCTGCGCGAGTCCATCCCGCTGGCGCAGGCCGAGGAGGGGCTGAACATCAAGCACGACATCTCGCTGCCGGTGTCGGCCATCCCGGCCTTCTGCGCCGGCACCGACGCCGCGCTGCAGGCGGCGATCCCCGGCGTGCGGCTGGTGAACTTCGGCCACCTCGGCGACGGCAACCTGCACTACAACGTGCAGGCGCCTGCCGGTGGCGACGGCCCGGCCTTCCTGCGCGAGCGCGAGGCCGAGGTCAACCGCATCGTCTACGACGCCGTGGCCGCGCACGGCGGCAGCTTCTCGGCCGAGCACGGCGTGGGCCAGCTGAAGGTGCACGAGATGGCCGAGCGCAAGCCGGCGGCGGCGCTGGCGCTGATGCGCCGCATCAAGCGGGCCCTGGACCCGCAGGGGCTGCTCAACCCGGGGCGCGTGGTCCAGGACCTGTAGGGCTCACTGCAGCGGCTCCTTCAGCGCCGCGGGCAGCGGCAGCGCGAAGGTCTCGATGCCTTCCTCGCGCAGCGCCTCGCGCTGCTCCGCGGTGGCCTGGCCGCGGATGCCGCGGTTCTCCGCCTCGCCGTAGTGGATGCGCCGCGCCTCCTCGGCAAAGCGCTCGCCCACGTCCTCCGTGCGCGCCAGCACCGCCCTGGCCGCGGCCAGCCAGGCGGCCTGCAGGTCCGCGGCGGCCGGGGCCACCGCGGTGGTGACCGGCGGCGGCGGATCTGCCTCGCGCGCCCCGGACAGGTTGAGCCGCGGCGCGCTGGGCAGGCGGGTGATGGTGCGGTCGGCGCACAGCGGGCACTCGATGACGCCACGCCCGTTCTGGTCGAGGAAGTCTTCCTCCGAACCGAACCAGCCCTCGAAGCCGTGGCCGTGGGCGCAGCGGAGGTCCAGCACCTTCATGGCCGGGAGGCCCGCAGGCCACCGTGGACGCTGCCCCGGGGGCGCGGCGTGCGGAAGCGGAGTGACATGCGCATGGCGCCGATCCTAGCCTGCGCGCTGCCACTGCAGCGGCCAGCCGCCGGATAACCATCGCTGGAACCACAGCAAGCCCACGAGCGTCTTGGCGTCGGTGAGCTCGCCGCGCCCGGCCAGGGCGTCCAGTTCGTCCGGGTGCATGGCCACCGTCTCGATGAACTCGCCCTCGTCCAGCCGCTGCGGGCCGGGGTGCAGGCCGCGTGCGAACCAGACGTCGATGCCCTCGTCGGAGTAGGCCGGCGCGTTGTGCATCCAGCCGGCATGGGCCCACTCGTCGGCACGATGGCCGGTTTCCTCGAGCAGCTCGCGCTGCCCGCAGGCCAGCGTGGACTCGCCAGCGTCCAGCTTGCCCGCGGGAAACTCCAACAGCACGCGCTGCAGCGGGTGGCGCCACTGGCGCTCCATCAGCAGGCGGCCGTCGGGCAGTAAGGGCACCACCATCACCGCACCGGGGTGGCGCACGAACTCCCGCGTGGCCTGCGAGCCGTCGGGCAGGGCCACGGTGTCGCGCTGCACGCGCAGGAAGCGGCCCTGGAGCAGCAGCTCGCTGCCCACGCTGCGCTCGACGAGGTGGTCGTCGCCGTCGGCCCCCGTCATGGCCGGGTCATCGTGCCGTCCACCGGATCAGCACCGCCGGGCCCTCAGCCCGCGAGCGCCTTGACGATGGCGTCGCGGCAGGCGGCCAGCAGACCGCCGGAGAACGGCCCCAGCAGCAGCACGGCCACGCCGTTGAGCGCCAGGAGCGCCGTCACGCCGCTGCCGCGCTGCACCGGCGCCGGGTCGGCCGGCGCGTCGAAGTACATGACCTTCACCACCCGCAGGTAGTAGAAGGCGCCGATCAGCGACATCAGCACCGCCACCACGGCCAGCACGATGTAGCCCGTGACCGCCGTGGCCACCAGCGCCTGCAGCACCGCCAGCTTGGCGAAGAAGCCCACCATCGGCGGGATGCCGGCCAGCGAGAACATGAACACCGCCATCACGCCGGCCAGCCAGGGCGAGCGCTGGTTCAGGCCCGCGAGGTCGGAGATCTCCTCGGCCTCGAAGCCCTGGCGCGACATGAACAGGATCAGCCCGAAGGTCCCCAGCGTGGTCAGCACGTAGGTGACGATGTAGAACATCGACGAGCTGTAGGCATTGCCCGCCGACAGCGTGTTGCCGCTCACCACCCCGGCCGACAGGCCCAGCACCACGAAGCCCATCTGCGAGATGGTGGAGTAGGCCAGCATGCGCTTGAGGTTGGTCTGCGCGATGGCGGCGATGTTGCCGACCACCAGCGAGGCCAGCGCCAGCACGATGAGCATCTGCTGCCAGTCCACCGCCACGCCCAGCATGCCCTCGACGAGCAGGCGGATCGTGATCGCGAAGGCCGCCAGCTTGGGCGCGGCGCCGATGAGCAGCGTCACCGCGGTGGGCGCGCCCTGGTAGACGTCGGGCACCCACATGTGGAAAGGCGCGGCCCCGAGCTTGAAGGCCAGGCCGGCGACGACGAAGACCACGCCGAACACCAGCACGTCGCGGTTGATGGCGCCGGTGGCGATCTTCTCGAACACGTCGGGGATCACCAGCGAGCCGGTGGCGCCGTACATCATGCTCAGGCCGTAGAGCAGGAAACCGCTGGCCAGCGCACCGAGCACGAAGTACTTCATGGCCGCCTCGGTGGCCACGAGGTGGTCGCGCCGCATGGCCACCAGCGCATACAGCGACAGGCTCATCAGCTCCAGCCCCAGGTACACCACCAGGAAGTGGTTGGCCGAGGTCATGACCGAGATGCCCAGCAGGCTGAACAGCGTGAGCGAGAAGAACTCGCCCTTGAGCATGTCGCGCGCGGCCAGCGTGGGCCAGGCGTAGGCGAGCGTGAGCATGGTGGCCAGGCCGGCGCACAGCGCCAGCAGGTGGCCCATGGGGTCGGAGACCACCATGCCGCCCAGGCCGTAGAGGTTGTTGCCGTCCAGGAAGAACTGCAGGTGGAGCAGGACGAAGATGGCCAGCCCCAGCTGCGTGAGCCAGAACGTGGGCCGGCGCTGCGGGTCGGTGACGAAGAGGTCCAGCAGCGCGATGGCGCAGCCCAGCAGCAGCAGCCAGATCTCGGGGGTGAGGATGAACCAGTTCATGAGTGGCATGGCGGTCCCCGTGTCAGTTGAGCTTGGAGACCGCGACGTGCTGCAGCAGCTGGGTCACGGAGACCTGCATCACGTCGATGAAGGGTTTCGGGTACAGCCCCATCGCCAGCACGGCGACGGCCAGCACGGCCAGCATCAGGAACTCCCGGCCGTTGATGTCGGCCAGCTGCCGCACGTCGTCGTTGGCCACGTCGCCGAAGTACACGCGCTTGACCATCCACAGCGTGTAGGCGGCGCCAAAGACCAGCGTGGTGGCCGCCAGCAGCGCGACGACGAAGTTCACCTTCACGGCGCCGATGATGACCATCCACTCGCCCACGAAGCCGGCGGTGCCGGGCAGGCCGGCATTGGCCATGGCGAACAGCACAGCAAAGGCCGCGAACTTCGGCATCGTGTTGACGACGCCGCCGTAGGACGCGATCTGCCGCGAGTGCACGCGGTCGTAGAGCACGCCGATGCACAGGAACATGGCACCGGAGACGAAGCCGTGGCTGATCATCTGCACGATGCCGCCGGCCAGCGTGAGCTCGTCGAAGAGGAAGAAGCCGAGCGTGACGAAGCCCATGTGCGCGATGGAGCTGTAGGCCACGAGCTTCTTCATGTCCTGCTGCACCAGCGCCACGAGGCCGATGTACAGCACGGCGATCAGGCTCAGGGCCACGATCAGCCAGGCCCATTCGCGGCTGGCATCGGGCGCGATGGGCATCGAGAAGCGCAGGAAGCCGTAGGCGCCGAGCTTGAGCATGATGGCCGCCAGCACCACCGAGCCGCCGGTGGGCGCCTCGACGTGGGCGTCGGGCAGCCAGGTGTGCACCGGCCACATCGGCACCTTCACCGAGAAGGCGGCGAAGAAGGCGAAGAACAGCAAGGCCTGCACCGACAGCGGCAGCGGCAGCTTGTGCCAGGTGAGGATGTCGAAGCTGCCGCCGCTCTTGAAGTACAGGTAGACCAGGGCCACCAGCATCAGCAGCGAGCCCAGCAGCGTGTACAGGAAGAACTTGAAGGCCGCGTAGACGCGGTTGGGGCCGCCCCAGATGCCGATGATGATGTACATCGGGATCAGCGTGGCCTCGAAGAACACGTAGAACAGCAGGCCGTCGAGCGCGCAGAACACGCCGATCATCAGCCCCGAGAGGATGAGGAAGGCGCCCATGTACTGGGCCACGCGCTCGGTGATGACTTCCATCGCGGAGATCACCACGATGACGGTGATGAAGGCCGTCAGCGGCACGAACCACATCGACAGGCCATCCACGCCCAGGTGGTAGTGGACGTTGAAGCGCGGGATCCAGGCCGCCTTCTCGACGAACTGCATCTGCGCCGTCGAGGTGTCGAAGCCGGTGATCAGCGGGAGGGTGACGGCCAGCGAGACCAGCGAACCCACCAGCGCCATCGTGCGGACCATGCCGGCCCGCGCGTCGCTGCCCACCGCGAGGATCAGCACGCCGATGGCGATCGGCAGCCAGATCGATGCACTCAGGAGACCCATGTGTCGTTCTCTTTGTTCTTCAGCCGGCCAGCAGCGGCCACAGGCGCCAGGTGAGGAATCCGAAGATGCCCACCACCATCACCAGCGCGTACCAGTAGAGCTGGCCCGTCTGCACGCGACGGATCAGGCCCGCCAGGGCACCCACGCCGCGGGCCGAGCCGTTGATCAGCGCGCCGTCGATCAGCGCCTGGTCGCCGCCCTTCCACAGCCCGGTGCCCAGGCCGCGCGCCAGCGCGGCCAGCACCTTCTCGTTGAAGGCGTCGAAGCCGTACTTGGCCTCCAGCACCCGCCGCAGCGGCGACAGCGCACGGTCGATGGCGGCCGGGATGGCCGGTGCCTTCAGGTAGAACAGCCAGGCCGTGAAGACGCCGGCCACGGCCAGCCAGAACGGCAGCGTGGCAAAGCCATGCAGGGCCATGCCCAGCCAGTCGTGCGCGTGCTCGGCCACCGCCGCCATCGCCGGGTGGCGAGCCGCGTCGATGAAGATGGCGTCCTTGAAATAGTCGCCCACCAGCATCGGCGACATGGTCAGCGCACCGACGATCACCGAGGGGACGGCCAGGGCCACCAGCGGGCCCCAGACGACGAACGGCGTCTCGTGAGGCACGTGCACGTGCACATGGCCGTGCTCGTCGGCGTGGTCATGCTCGCCCGGGAAGGGCTTGTGGCGGAAGCGCTCCTCGCCATGGAAGACGAGGAAGTACATGCGGAAGCTGTAGAACGCGGTGACGAACACGCCGGCCACCACGGCGAAGTAGGCAAAGCCCGCCGCCGGCAGGGTGCTGGCACCCACGGCCAGGATGATGCTGTCCTTGGAGAAGAAGCCGCTGAAGAAGGGCGTGCCGATCAGCGCCAGGCTGCCCAGCAGCGAGGTGATCCAGGTGATGGGCATGTACTTGCGCAGGCCGCCCATGTTCCGGATGTCCTGGTCGTGGTGCATGCCGATGATCACCGAGCCCGCCCCCAGGAACAGCAGCGCCTTGAAGAAGGCGTGCGTCATCAGGTGGAACACGGCCACCGAGTAGGCCGACACGCCCAGCGCCACGGTCATGTAGCCCAGCTGGCTGAGCGTGGAGTAGGCCACCACGCGCTTGATGTCGTTCTGGATGATGCCCAGGAAGCCCATGAACAGCGCCGTGATCGCCCCGATGACGAGCACGAAGTTCAGCGCCGTGTCCGAGAGCTCGAACAGCGGCGACATGCGGCTGACCATGAAGATGCCGGCCGTGACCATGGTCGCCGCGTGGATCAGCGCGGAGATCGGCGTCGGGCCTTCCATGGAGTCGGGCAGCCACACGTGCAGCGGCACCTGGGCGCTCTTGCCCATGGCCCCGATGAACAGGCAGATGCACGCCACCGTGAGCAGGTTCCAGTCGGTGCCCGGCAGGGTCCTGGCGGCCAGCGACTGCGCCTGGGCGAAGGTCTCGCCGTAGTGCAGGCTGCCGCCGTAGGCCATCAGCAGGCCGATGCCCAGGATGAAGCCGAAGTCGCCCACCCGGTTGACCAGGAAGGCCTTCATGTTGGCGAACACCGCGGTCGGCTTCTTGTACCAGAAGCCGATCAGCAGGTAGCTCACCAGGCCCACCGCCTCCCAGCCGAAGAACAGCTGCAGGAAGTTGTTGCTCATGACGAGCATGAGCATCGAGAAGGTGAACAGGCTGATGTACGCGAAGAAGCGCTGGTAGCCGGGGTCCTCCTCCATGTAGCCGATGGTGTAGATGTGCACCATCAGCGACACGAAGGTCACCACCACCATCATCATGGCGGTCAGGCCGTCGACCAGGAAGCCGACCTCCATCTTCAGGCCGCCGATGACCATCCACTCGTAGATGGTGGCGTCGAAGCGCGCGCCGTCGAGCACCGCCATCAGCGTGATGACCGACGCCACCAGCGACACCGCCACGCCGAGGATGGTGACCGTGTGCGCACCCTTGCGGCCCACGATGCCGCCGAACAGGCCGGCAACGATGGCACCGACCAGCGGCGCCAGCGCCGCGGTGAGAAGCAGGTTCTCGGAAATCATGGCGCCGTCAGCCTTTCAGCGCGTCGAGTTCGCCGACGTCGATCGACGAGCGGTTGCGGAACAGCACGACGAGGATGGCCAGGCCGATGGCCGACTCGGCCGCCGCCACGGTGAGGATGAAGAACACGAACACCTGGCCGGCCATGTCGCCCAGGTAGTGCGAGAAGGCCACGAAGTTCAGGTTCACGGCCAGCAGCATCAGTTCGATGGCCATCAGCAGCACGATCAGGTTGCGGCGGTTCAGGAAGATCCCGACCACCGACAGCGCGAACAGGATGCCGCCCAGCGACAGATAGTGGCCCAGCGTGAGCGTGCTCATGCCTGCCCTCCCTCTTGCTTCTTGGCCGGTGCCTCCACCTCGGGCGCCAGCTTGACGACCTTCAGGCGGTCGGCCTTCTTCACGCGCACCTGCTGGCTGGGGTCGAGGTGGCGGCTGTCCTTGCGGCCGCGCAGCGTCAGCGCGATGGCGGCGATGATGGCCACCAGCAGCAGCACCGCGGCGATCTGCAGCGGGTACAGGAAGTTGGTGTAGAGCTCGATGCCCAGGGCCTTGGTGTTGGGGATCTGCGCGACCTCCGGCGCCAGCGGCGTGGGCGCGCTGCGGTCGAAGCCGTGCATCAGCACCAGCGCCATCTCCGCCGCGATCAGCGCGCCGACCACGCCGGCCAGCGGAAAGTGCTTCCAGAAACCCTCACGGAAGGCGTCGCTGTTGAAGTCCAGCATCATCACGACGAAGAGGAACAGCACCATCACCGCGCCGACGTAGACGAGCACGAGCACGATGGCCAGGAACTCGGCGGTCAGCAGCATCCAGACGCAGGATGCGCTGAAGAACGCGAGCACCAGGTACAGCGCGGCGTGCACCGTGCTGCGCGCGGTGATGACCATGAACGCGGCGAACAGCAGGACGGCCGAGAAGACGTAGAAGAGCGCGGTGGTGGGGTCCATCGATGGGTTCTCGTCGGGGCTCAGCGGTACTTCGCGTCGGCCGCGCGGTTGGCGGCGATCTCTTTTTCGTAGCGGTCGCCGACCGCCAGCAGCATGTCCTTGGTGAAGTACAGGTCGCCGCGCTTCTCGCCGTGGTACTCGAAGATGTGCGTCTCGACGATCGAGTCCACCGGGCAGCTTTCCTCGCAGAAGCCGCAGAAGATGCACTTGGTCAGGTCGATGTCGTAGCGCGTGGTGCGGCGGCTGCCGTCGTCGCGCACGTCGGACTCGATGGTGATCGCCATCGCGGGGCACACGGCCTCGCAGAGCTTGCAGGCGATGCAGCGCTCTTCGCCGTTGTCGTAGCGGCGCAGCGCGTGCAGGCCGCGGAAGCGCGGCGACAGCGGCGTCTTCTCCTCGGGGAACTGCACCGTGATGTGCGGCGACAGGAAGTGCCGGCCGGTCAGGGCCATGCCCTTGAGCAGCTCGGTCAGGAAGAAGCTGGAGATGAATTCCTTGAGGGCAGTCATGGCATCAGTTCCAGATGTTCCACGGCGACTGGATCCACAGGCCCACGAGCACCAGCCACACCAGCGTCACCGGGATGAAGATCTTCCAGCCCAGGCGCATGATCTGGTCGTAGCGGTAGCGCGGGAAGGTGGCGCGCACCCAGAGGAACATGGTGACGACCACGAAGACCTTGATCGCGAGCCAGATCCAGCCGGGGATGAAGGACAGCGCCTCCACCGGCGGCAGCCAGCCGCCGAGGAAGAACATGACGCACAGGGTCGAGACCAGGATCATGTTCGCGTACTCGGCGAGGAAGAACATCGCGAACGACATCCCCGAGTACTCGATCATGTGGCCGGCCACGATTTCCGACTCGCCCTCCACCACGTCGAACGGGTGGCGGTTGGTCTCGGCCAGGCCGGCGATGAAGTAGACGACGAAGATGGGCAGCAGCGGCAGCCAGTTCCAGGACAGGAAGCCCAGGCCCATGTCCGCCATCGTGCCCTGGCCCTGCTTCAGCACGATCTCGGCCAGGTTCATGGTGCCCGAGACCATCAGCACCACGACGAGCGCGAAGCCCATCGCGATCTCGTAGGACACCATCTGCGCCGAGGCGCGCAGCGCGCCGAGGAAGGCGTACTTCGAGTTGCTGGCCCAGCCGGCGATGATGACGCCGTAGACCTCCAGCGAGGTGATGGCCATCAGGAACAGCAGGCCGGCGTTGACGTTGGCCACCACGGCCTCGGGGCCGAAGGGCACCACCGCCCAGGCGGCCAGGGCCGGCATGATGGTCATCACCGGGCCGAGGAAGAACAGGCCCTTGTTCGCGGCGGTGGGACGGATGATCTCCTTGAAGACCAGCTTCACCGCGTCGGCGATGGGCGTGAGCAGGCCGAAGGGGCCCACACGGTTGGGGCCAGGGCGGATCTGCGAGCGACCGATGGCCTTGCGCTCCCACAGCGTGAGGTAGGCCACGCAGCCCATCAGCGGCGCCACCACGGCGACGATGGTGGCCAGGCTCCAGACCACGAACCACAGGGTCGGGCCCATCAGGCTGGTGCCGGTTTGTTGGATCTGATCGAGCATGGTCAGGCTTTCTCCACCGCGATCAGGCCGAACATCGGGCCCAGGCCCGTGGTGTCCGGGTGACCGGCAGGCACGCGCACGACGGTGGGCGCCAGGGTGGGGTCGAGGTCGGCCGGCAGCACCTGCGCCACCGTGCCCTGCTGGACCAGCACCTTGCCGCCGGCCTGCAGGCCGAGCTTGTCCCACAGGGCCTGCGGCAGCACCGCACGCGGCGGCTGCGCGTCGGCGGTGGCCTGCAGCGCCGGGGCACGACGCACCAGCAGGTCGGTGGCGTAGATGGGCACGTCGGCCACGCGCTGCAGCGTGGTCACCGGCGGCACGGCCACCGGTGCGCCCGACGCATTGGACAGGCGGCCCGCGAGCGCCGACACGTCACCCAAGGCCTCGACGCGCACGGCCTCGGCACTGTCGTGCTCGAAGCCCGGCAGGCCGAGCAGGTTGCCCAGCACCCGCAGCACCTTCCAGCCCGGGCGCGTCTCGCCCAGCGGCTTGACGACGCCGTGGAAGGCCTGCACGCGGCCCTCGGCGTTGACGAAGGCGCCGGCGGTCTCGGTGAAGGGCGCAATGGGCAGCATCACGTCGGCCACGTCGGCCGCCGCGTCGGCGAACGGCGACAGCGCGACCACCAGCCCGGCCTGCTTCATGGCCGCGACGGTGGCGGCGGCATCCGCGGTGTCGAGCGCCGGTTCGGTGTGCAGCAGCAGCAGCGCCTTCATGGGCTGCGTCAGCATCTGCGCGGCGCTGAGGCCGCCCTCGCCCGGCAGCGCGCCCACCAGTTGCGCACCCACGCTGTTGGCCGCGGCGCCGAGGTAGCCCACCGTGGCACCGACCTGGGCGCCGATCCAGTTGGCCAGCGCCAGCAGGGCCGAGGCCTGCGGATGGTCCATCGCGGCATTGCCCAGCAGCAGGGCCTTGCGCTCGCCCATCAGCAGCGAGGCGGCGATGGCCTTGGCGTCGTCGCAGGGCGTGGCCGGCACCGGCGCCGGCACGCCGTTGATGGCGGCGATCTCGGCGGCCACGCCGGCCAGGGCATCCACCCAGGCCAGCGGCGCGGCCACGAGACGGCGGCCCATGGGCATGGCCCAGTGGTCGGCCAGCGCATGCAGGCTGTGCACCGCCGCACCGTGGCGGGCGGCCTGGCGGATGCGCTGCGCGAACAGCGGATGGTCCTTGCGCAGGAAGCTGCCGATCACGAACACGCGGTCCAGCGTTGACAGCTCGGCGATCGGGCGGCCGAGCCAGAAGGCCTGGCCGGCGCCGGCGCGGTGGCCGGCCTCGGCCTGGCGCACGCGATGGTCGATGCTCTCGCTGCCCAGGCCGCGCACCAGCTTGCCCAGCAGGTGCAGTTCCTCGACCGTGGCGTGCGCCGAGCCGATGGCACCGATCTGTCCGGTGCCGAACTCGGCCCGGACCTTCTTCAGGCCGTCGGCCACGTAGTTCAGCGCGGTGGTCCAGTCCACCGTCTGCCACTGGCCGCCCTGCTTGATGCGCGGCGCGGTGAGCCGGCGGTCGCCGTTGAGCGCCTCGTAGCTGAAGCGGTCGCGGTCGGCGATCCAGCACTCGTTGACCGCCTCGTTCTCCAGCGGCAGCACGCGCATGACCTTGTTGGCCTTGACCTGCACCACGAGGTTGGCACCGGTGCTGTCGTGCGGGCTGACGCTCTTGCGGCGGCTGAGCTCCCAGGTGCGGGCGCTGTAGCGGAACGGCTTGCTGGTGAGCGCGCCCACCGGGCAGAGGTCGATCATGTTGCCCGACAGCTCGGAGTCGACCGTGCCGCCGGTGACGGTGGTGATCTCGGAGTGCTCGCCGCGGTGGATCATGCCCAGCTCCATCACGCCGGCCACCTCCTGGCCGAAGCGGACGCAGCGCGTGCAGTGGATGCAGCGGCTCATCTCCTCCATCGAGATCAGCGGGC
>VFQM010000240.1_pt1 | contig 66829 bp, 61 predicted proteins | sample 3512391 | NCBI WGS metagenome assembly VFQM01 (sample SAMN10412369, study PRJNA504923) | tailings metagenome | isolation source: Replicate 1 from Balatoc abandoned mine | place: Philippines | reverse complement strand
GCTTTGGCGAAGGCTGGCGCAGCATGGAGTAGCGTTGCGTTTCTAGCTCCGAAGGCAGAGGTCACAGGTTCGAATCCTGTCGGGTGCGCCATCTGCTGGTGGGGCAGGGCAGTCGGGTTGGCACGGATCAGGCGCGTGTCGAATGCGCCCTCAGGGGCTCTGGGCCGAGCCGAATGGCACCCCATGCCGCAATCAACGCATCGGGCTCACCCGTGCCGAACACATGGCGATCAGGACGGACAAGGACAGCGCGCGCCTCGTGCTGGTCGAGCCAGTGGCGCAAGGCATCGCCGAAGGGTGCTATCGGGCCGCTGCCGAGTTCCAGCCGGTCGATCAGCCATGCATGCTGCCCCAGGACATCGTCGAGCCGCTCGCCATCCGGCGATATCGGTTGCGGGAAATAGCTTCCTGCGGCTCTTGACCCGGCCATGATCACGCCGTCCGCAATCGGCGGATAGGCGGCCGGCCCGCTCGGCAGCTTGCCGAGCGCCCGGGCCAGAGCAAACTTGGTATCGCGCACAGCCGCAGCGATCCTGCTTGTGGTGCAGACCATACGGCCCATCATCACCGCCATGTCGATCGTGGCGCGCAAGTTCGGCGCGCGTTCGGGCTGATAGGTATCGAGCAGGGCGGAGTTCGCTTCGCCTTTCGTGACGGCCGCCAGCTTCCAGGCGAGGTTTGCGGCATCGCGCAGGCCCGAACACATGCCCTGCCCGGCAAAGGGCGGGGTCTGGTGCGCGGCATCGCCCGCCAGCAGCACCCGGCCCTTGCGCCAATGCTCGGCGATGCGGGCACGGAAGGTGTAGACGGCCTTGCGCTCGATCCGCACCGCGCCATCGACGTGCCAGGGTGCGAGCAGCCGGGCGACCGAGGCATCCTTTTTCAGAACCTCGGGATTCTCGCCGGGCAGTATCATGAATTCCCAGCGGTGCCGCCCGGCCCCCATCAGCACACAAGTGGTGGGCCTGGCAGGATCGCAGATCTGGAGGTTGGCGGTCGGAAGCCGCGAGGGGTCGTCGACCAGAACGTCAACCACGAGCCAAGGCTCTTCGAAGTCCAGATCCTCGAAGGCGATCCCGCAGGCCTCGCGGACCGGACTGCGGGCGCCGTCCGCGCCGACCAGCCAGCGGGAGCGGAGCGTGCGTTCGCCGTCCGGGGTGGCGAAACGCGCGGTGACACCTTCCGCGTCCTCGACGAAGGACAGCATCTCCCAGCCCGAGCGCAGCGCATCGGGTGCGCGTGTGCCGAGGGCACTTCGCAGCGCCGCCTCCACCGAGGGCTGGTGGATCATGTTGGCGACCGGCCAGCCCCCAGGGCCGATCCCCGCGGCCCCCTCGAAGCACAGCAGCACCTTGCCGCGCGCGTTGCGGAACTCGTAGCGGTCCGTTCTGCGGCTCGTCGCCATCACCGCGTCGGCCGCGCCCGCATCCTGAAGGATGCGCATGCCTTCGTGGTCGACATGCGCCGCACGGGGGAGGGGGAAGATGCCCGCCTCCTTCTCCGCCACGATCACGCTGACCCCGCGCCGCGCGAGCAGCGACGCAAGTGTCACCCCTGTCGGCCCGCCGCCGCTGACGAGGACGTCGCAGTCGAAATCACCCCCCGACATCGCCGGTCAGCTTTCCGCGACCATCGTGCCCTCGATGTGCCCGAGGCGATCGATCTCGGTCCGCACCACATCGCCGGCCTTCAGAAACTGGCGCGGGTCCATCGCCGCGCCGATCCCGCCCGGGGTGCCGGTGAACAGGCAATCGCCCGGTTCCAGCGTCATGCCGACCGAGAGGTGTTCGACCTGCTGCCACACGTTGTAAACGAGGTGCTGCGTGTTCGAGTTCTGCCGCTCCTCGCCGTTGACATAACAGCGGATGCCAAGCGCGTGCGGATCGCCCAACTCGTCGGCGGTGACGATCCACGGACCCATCGGCGCGTGGGTGTCGAAGCTCTTGCCGAGCGACCATTGCGGCACGGCGTGCTGCCACATGCGCTCGGTGACGTCGTTGCCGACGGTGTAGCCAAAGATCGCGGCGGGTGCATCGGCAGCGGCGATGTGCTTGCCGCCCGTGCCGATCACGGCGACCAGTTCCGCCTCGTAATCGGGCGTCATGGTGCCGCGTGCGATAAGGATCGGGTCATAGGGGCCGTTCACCGAAGTCTGCGCCTTGGTGAACCACACCTGGCGTTCGGGCGTGCCGAGGCCGCTTTCGGCGATGTGGTCGGCATAGTTGAGGCCGATCGCGAAAATCTTGCCCGGGCGCGGCACGGGGGCCTCAAGCTTGACTTGCGAGAGAGGAATTCCCTCGCCCGTCGCTGCCTTGGCCTCAAGGCCGGGCTTCAGGCTTTCCCAGTCGCGGATCAGGTCGATCATCGTGCCGGCAACGCCGGTTTCGATGACGGTGCCATCGACGACGATCCCGGTGCGGGTCTTGCCGGCGTGGGTGAAGGTGCAGAGTTTCATCGGTCAGGCTTCCTTGGGAGTGCGGGAGAAGAAGCGCTTCATGCGCAGCTGCATGGCGGTGACGAAGGCGACGAGGCCGGGGGGAGGGGCCATCTTCCCCGTGAACATCGGGTGCGGTGCGCCCCACTGCACGGCAAGCAGCGCCTGCATGGTCTGCCGGTTGGGCGGATCGGCGGCCGTGAACAGGTCTCCGTCGGTCCAATGTTCGAGCTCGTTGCCGAAGGGGTCCTTCCAGTAATCGAAGATCTGACTGCCCATGATGTGGCGGCCCACGCCCCATGCGGCTTCGCGTTCACGGGCCTTGAGGTATTCGTGGCCGAGCATCAGATCGTCGAGGCTCTCCACCTCGAATGCGGCATGGAGCAAGCCGATCGGCCCCGGCAGCTGGGCGAGGAAGATGGTGTGGTGATCGGATGGCACATCGCCCCGGTCGCAGCGCATGAATGCGCCGAGCGCGACGTTCGGCGCGGCCTCGATCTCGTCGGAGGTGAGGAAACCGAAGCGTTCCTTCCACCAGCTTTCCGACCGGCGAAAGTCGCTCACCTTCAGCACAGCGTGCCCGATGCGGCGGACATGGGCGGGCGCGGGTTCGAGGCGGATGGTCTCGCGCTGACGCGGTTTGGTGGCCGCGCTGTTGAAGCGGGGTTCTGCGCAAGGGGCGGGGGCCTCGCAGGCCTGGGCAGCGACCACTTCGACACCATAGCCGTCTGGATCGGTGAGGCGCACGACCATTCCGCCGCCGGGCGCGTCCAGCGGTTCAGGGGTCAGGCCTTCATGCGCCGCGAGCCGTTCGAGATCGGCTATACTGGCGGCGCGCAGGCCCACGCCGAGGAACTTCGCCGCTCCGGTCTCGGTCACGTGGACGAAAGGCCGACCGTCGCTGCCCTTGCCGTAGAGCCTGCCGTTCTCCTCGAAACAGGTCAGGCCGAAATCCTCGAGGAAGCCGCGCATCAGCGACAGATCGGGTGCGGCGAAGCGGACATGCGCGATGTCCTCGACCTTGATGATGGCCATGATCTCTCCTGCATGCCGGGCACCGGCGCCGATTCGTTTTTGACTATTTGGTCAACATGCTTGAATTTGACTTTCTGGTCAAGTATGCTGCGGCATGGCCAAAGCCCCTGCCTCTTCCCCCCGCCTTCAGCGGACGCGTGGAGCCTTGATCGATGCTGGTCTCGATCTTCTCGTGGACAGACCGATCGACGCGATCCCCATCGATGATGTGGTCGCCCGCGCCGGGGTCGCCAAAGGGAGCTTCTTCAACCACTTCGCTGACAAGCACGAATTCGCAGCGGCCGTCGCTGCCAAGGTGCGGGTCGAACTGGAAGCGGCGGTAGGCGGGGCGAACGATGGGATCCCGGATCCGGTCGAGCGCATTGCGCGCGGCATGGCCGTCGCGGCATCCTTTGCCTTCGAACAGCCGCGTCTGACCGTCGTGCTTCTGCGCTCGCAGATGCCGGCGACCAGCCAGGCGCACCCTCTCAACCGCGGCCTCAGGGAAGACTTCGAAGACGCGTTGATGAAGGGGCTGCTGCGGTGCGAAGCGGGCGATGCCGGCGTGCTGTATTGGCTCGGCCTGTGCCAGGTGCTGATGGTTCACGTCATCGAGATGAGACCCTCGGCAGAGCAATTGGCGCACCGCCTTGCCCAGATGCTTGTGCTCGGGCTCAGCGGCATTGGCGTTCCCGAGGATCGGGCGCAGCATCTCGCCGATCTTGCGCGCAAAGGCATTCTGCTTGTCGGACCCAAAGCCGACGCGGCACCCTGATGGCGTTCGGGTTCCTCCACTACGGGGTAAGGAAGACAGGCAGCTGCCCATAAAAAATGATCATGTAATCACTATTGATCATATCATCATTTCTCTCTACGGAAATCGGCAACGAAAAGCTAATTCAGGGGAGAGGACACCATGGACCATCGAGTCTCGCTTTTTGGCGCCTTGTTGCTATCGGGGGCGCAGGCCGCTCACGCCGCCGATGATCCGGCCGAAGCGGAGAATGGCTATAGCGACATCATCGTCACAGCAGAGCGCAGGTCGCAGTCGATTCAGGATGTGCCGATCGCGCTCACCGCGCTGACGGCCAGTGATCTCGACGATCGCAACATCGTGACGGTCGAGGATCTCTTCCAATCCGTCCCCGGGATGCGGTTCAGCACCGCCATCGGTCAGGCCTACCTCAATATCAGGGGCGTGGGCGGAGAGCCCAACGCCACCGGCGACCCATCCGTCGCGTTCCACATCGACGGCATCTATGTCCCGCGAATGTCGTCGGTGCTGAGCGCAGGCCTGTTCGACGTCGAACGGGTGGAGGTTCTGCGCGGCCCGCAAGGCACGCTCTATGGCCGCAACGCCACCGGAGGCGCGATCAACGTCATCAGCCGTGCTGCGGATCTGAATGAATTCGGAGGAGAGGCCGATGTCACCGTCGGGCGCTTCGACCGCTGGCGATTGCGCGGCGCTGTCAACATCCCGATCGTCGATGACAAGGTCGCACTTCGCATCAGCGGGACGACCGAGCGGCGCAACGGATTTACCGACAATCTCAGTTTTGCCGGGACGCGCGAAGATCTGAACGACCGCGTGTTTGATGGAGGGCGCGCCGAACTGCGCTTCGAGCCTGCAGATGGCCTCAGCATCGCCTTGCGCGCGAACTACAACGTCACCGGCGGCAATGGACAGGCGAGTGAAATCCCAACGCCCTTCGCCAATCCCATCTACACCGCCCCCTTCGCGCCGTTCGTGCCAACCTCGCCGTTCACGCCTTTCGCCTACGGAGGCCCGGTCAACCCGACCCAGCCCTATGTCACCTATCAGGACACGCCGTCCCGGTTCCGCCTCGAGGCCGGGCTCTACGGCATCCAGATCGACCAGACGTTCAGCGGAGGCCTGCTGGCAGGCACGACGCTCACCGGGATCTTCGGCTATACGACAGAAGACAACGCCTTCGCGACCGAGTTCGACCGGTCCGGCGCGCGCGTGACCGAAGCCCGGATCGATCAGCGCAACCGGGCCTATAGCGGCGAGGTACGCTTGTCCTCGGACGCGGGAGGGGAGACGGACTGGACGATCGGTGCCTACGCCTTCCGCGAAGACCTCGATTCGCAGACGAGCATCGCGATCTTCCTGCCGGGGCCGTTTCTTGCTGCCACCATCCCTTTGGGACAGACCGTGAAGGCGGACAGCCGGGCCATCTTCGGGCAAATCACGCAGCAGCTGACCGGATCGCTGAAAGGCGTGGCCGGGCTGCGCTACACCAGCGACCGGAAGCGCGGCTTCAACGATGCTTTCACATCGGCGCGCACGGCAAACAGCGATGCGGTGACCGGCAAGGTGGGTCTCGATTACGCCGTCAGCGACGATTCGATGTTTTACGCCTCCGCAACGAGAGGCTATCGTTCCGGCGGCTTCGGCCTGACCGGGCAGCCCTATCTGCCCGAAACCCTGTGGGCCTATGAAATCGGCTCGAAGTCCACGCTGTTCGATCGGCTGCTGACCTTCAATGCCTCTGCCTTCTATTATGACCAGCGCAATCTGCAGGTCAGCTTCACGGAGTTCGGCAATCTGTTCGTCGGCAACGCCGAAGGGGCGGAGAACTATGGCGCGGAGGCCGAACTGGTGTTTCACCCCGATCAGCAGCTCAATCTGAATGCCTCGGTCGCCTTTCTCAAAACGCGTATCGGGAACTATTTTCAGAACGACCCGGCGATCTACGCGCCGCCCGGCGCGCCGGTTCGCAACTGGCGCGGATCGGACCTCGCGCAATCACCCGAGTTCACTTTCACGCTTGGCGGCAGCTATGCGCTCGACCTGCCGGGCGGCGGGAGCCTTGAGCCGCGCTTCAACATCTATCACTCGGCGCAGTACAATCTCCGGATCTTCGCCAATCCGCGCGGCGACATCCAGCCCGCCTTCACGACTGTCGACCTCGGTTTGAAATGGGCATCCCCCGATCGCAAATGGGTGATCGATGCCTTCGTGGACAATCTGACCGACGTCGCGATCGCCTATAACGCAACCGCGACCGGCTTCCTGCCGAACCCGATGGCGGCTCCGTTGATCGGCAACGACGACCTCCAGCTGTTTTACGGCGCTCCGCGCACGTGGGGTTTGCGGGTCGGGTTCACCTATTGAGCTCTCGCGGCCGCGATCCGGATCGAGCCGGGCAGGCCCCGTCGCATGGCGACCGGGCCTGCTTGTCTTTCCCGGGGCCGGTTGGCAGAAGCGCCCTCACAAGGACCGGCAATCGCGATTTGCCGCCCGAGCGGGGTGACCAATGAGTTCGAAAAGCGGTAGGGTCGAGCGCAAGCGGCAGGACGCCCGGCTCAGGATCATGGCGGTATCGCGGGACCTGTTTGCGGAGCTTGGCTTCGAAGCCGTTCCGATCAGCCTCATCGCCGAGAAGGCCGACATAGGTTTCGGGTCGTTCTACACCCATTTCGCATCCAAGCAGGAGCTGCAGCAGGCGGTTATAGAACAGTCGGCGCTGGAATGGGCCGAACAGATCGCCGCAGCCACGGGCGCGATCTCCGATCCGGCAGCGGTGGTGTCCATCTCGATAAGGCAAAGCGCCCTGCGCCTGGCCGCCGATCCCGCCTGGTCGGGCTTTCTGATGAACGCCAGTTTCACGGGTCTGGCGGTGTGGCAGCCGATGATCGACTTTCTGAGCGAGGCGATCACCAGAGGCGTGACGCTGGGTCGCTTCGATGTGCCGTCGCGCGACGCGATGCTGACGGCAATCATCGGCACCATCTCGATGATGAACCACCGTTTGCTGACCAGCGAAACGGACGCGGGGGCGAGCGGCGAGGACATGGTCGAACTGATCCTCAGGATGCTCGGTTTGCCGCCCGACGAGGCACGGGCGCTGGCCCATGCCCCGCTTGAGGCGCTGGGCGGCACCACACAAAAATGATTTGATAATCAAAAATGATTATGGCATCGATTCCTTGGGCGGCCACGGGCCGTTTCGGGAGAAGGAATAGCCATGTCTCAGCTTGCTTCGCTTACCAGCATCCTCCGGTCTGCGCTGGTCGGACCGCGCGTCATGACCCATGCGTTGAAGTTCGACCTCGGCGAAGAAGGGGCAATCCTGATCGACGGACGCAAGGATCCGGCCGATGTGACCAATCGGGACGGTGATGCCGACTGCACTGTCACTGTCTCCTCCGACAATCTGGTGCGGTTGCTGCGGGGTGATCTGAACGGCATTTCCGCAATGACATCGGGCAAGGTGCGAATTTCGGGCGACATGAAAGTGGCGATGAGCCTTCAGGCCCTTGCCGACCGGGCCTCCTCCTTGCTCGCCTCGCCCGAGGCGGGGCTGGCCGATCTGGAACACCAGGACGCGGCAGAGAACGTCTGGACGGCGATGCAGAAGCGGCCTGTCGATCATGACCGCCCTCTCCCCACCCCGACACGGGATATCCAGGAACTCAAGAAGGATTTCGACGCCCACGGCTACTGCCTTATCGCTGATGCGTTGTCGCCCGAGCAGGTCGCCGCTCTCAAAATGCGGGTCACCGATCAACTCGACGGCGAAGAGGAGGCCGGTATCGGCCTCAAGGCGTCGATGGGCGACCGCCGGACATCGAACCTGCTGGTCAAGGGCGACATCTTCCAGCAGGTCCTGCTTCACCCGATCGCCAATGCCATCCTCGAACACGGGTTGGGCGACGGGTTCCTGATTTCCACCGTCGGGGTGGTGCAGACGGTGCCGGGATCGCTGGCGCAGGGCCTGCATATCGATCAGGCCTATCTCGGCTTCCCCACTCCGGTACCGGTGGTCGCCAATTGCTGCTGGATGCTGGAGGACTTCACCGAGGCGAATGGAGCAACGCGCATGATCCCGGGCAGTCACCTTTGGGACCCGGACGCCGTCGCTGCGCGATACGAACATATCGGGACTGCCGGCGGCGGAAAGGGCGACAACCCCCTTGGAACCGTGCCGGCAACGGGCAAGGCGGGAACCTGCATGGTCTTCGATGGGCGTGTCCTGCATGGCACCGGCAAGAACCTTTCGGCCGATCAGACGCGCACGGCAATCTTCACCTATTACTGCCGCCCGTGGGTGCGTCAGTTCGAGAACCCGTTCCTGTCGATCCCCGATGATGTGATGATGGGCCTGCCTTTGCCCATCCGCGAAAGCCTCGGGTACAAGCCGTGGTTCCTTTGCGGAGGGTATGAGATTCCCGGCACCCCCGCGCCCATGGATGTGGTGCGCCCGATGAACCAGGTCCGCCGGCTGGAGCCCGGACCGGTAATGCGGCCCTGAGCGGGCGCTCGCGGCTCATCCGCGTGCGTGCCGAGGTCTCTACCCAGTGGCCCGCCGCGATGTTAAGCGAAGCTTATGAGCACCAGCGAGCGAATAGAGACCAAGGCGCCGCCATCGCCCATTCTCGAACTGGCGCAGCGGGATCCTGCCGCGGCGGTCAGGCTGTTGCGTTCGAGAACGGCCAGCGAGCCGAACAACCTTGGTGCGCAGCGGATGCTCGGGCGCCTGCTGCGCGGGCTCGGCCGTGACGACGAGGCAGCGCGCGCCGAGATGGCTGCCATCCGCGCCGCTGCGCACGACCCCGAAATGATCGCAATTGCGCACGCGCTGCTGGCGAACGATCTGCCCGCTGCGGAAGCCGGGCTGCGCCGGCGCCTCTCGGCCCAGCCCACGGATGTCGCCGCGATCCGGATGATGGCCGAGCTTGCGGGCCGTCTGGGGCGCTACAGGGATGCCGAGAACCTGCTGCGCCGGGCGATCGAACTTGCACCGTCCTTCACTGCAGCGCACGCGAACCTCGCCATGGTGCTCTACAGGCAAAGCCGCTACGCCGAGGCAGGCGAGATGCTGGAGCAGGTGCTGGCACGCGATCCGGGACATTCGGGCAACCGCAACCTGCTGGCGGCCACGCTCGGCCGGATGGGCGACTACGACGAGGCGCTCGTCATCTATCGCGAACTGGTCCAGACTTTTCCCGATCATGCCAAGCTGTGGATGAGCTACGGGCACATGCTCAAGACGGTCGGCAGGCTCGACGACAGCATTGCCGCCTATCGCCGCGCGCTGGCGGTGGAGCCGCACCTTGGCGAGGCGTGGTGGAGCCTCGCCAATCTCAAGACGGTGAAGTTCGAGGACGCCGACATCGCGGCGATGGAAGCGGCGCTGACGGCCCGGATCGCGCCGGAGGATGCACTGCATCTGCACTTCGCGCTCGGCAAGGCATGGCAGGACCGCCGGGACGCGGCGCAGAGCTTCCACCATTACGCCGCCGGTAACGCGCTGCGCAGCGAGGAGCTGGGCTACAGGCCCGAGGCGACCACCCGGCAGGTCGATCGCATGATCGAGGTGCTCACGCCCGAATTTCTGGAGGAACGCAAAGGGGTCGGCGATCCGACGCCTGACCCGATCTTCATCCTCGGCCTGCCGCGTGCCGGGTCGACGCTGCTGGAGCAGATCCTCGCCAGCCATTCGGCGATCGAGGGGACGATGGAGCTGCCCGATATCCCTGCGATGGCGCTGCGCGAGGCAAGGGCGGGGGGCGATGATCTGCGCGACTGGCCCCATGCCGTGGCGGAGATGACGCAGGAACGCTTCGCCGAGCTGGGCGCCGAATTTCTCGAGCGCACCCGCATCCAGCGCAAGACCGGCAAGCCGTTCTACATCGACAAGCTGCCGAACAACTGGAACTATGCCGGTTTCATCCATCTGATCTTGCCGGGCGCGAAGATCATCGACGCCCGGCGCAACCCTCTGGATTGCTGCTTCTCCAACTTCCGCCAGCATTTCGCCAAGGGGCAGGCGTTCTCCTACTCGCTCGACCACATCGGCCGCTATTATGCTGATTACGTGCGTGCGATGGACCATTACGATCGCGTGCTGCCGGGGCGTATCCATCGCGTCATCCACGAAAGGCTGCTGGACAGTCCCGAGGCCGAAGTGCGCGCGATGCTCGATTATCTGGGCCTTCCCTTCGAGGAAGCCTGCCTCGAGTTCCACCGCAACACGCGCGCCGTGCGGACCGCCTCGTCCGAACAGGTCCGCCGGCCCATCAACCGCGATGGCATGGGGCAGTGGGAGGCTTACGATGCGTGGCTCGGCCCGCTGCGCGAGGCGCTGGGCGACCTGGTCGAGACCTATGCCGACCGGCCGGACTGACCTGCAGTTTATGTGATAAAATTGCCATAGCGAGAAAGCAAAGTTCCCATTCCGGGCTCTTCGGATGCATCGCGGCTTGGCAAGCGTCGCCCGCTGTGGCGGTTAGTCCCTCGGGGACTGGCACATTGCCACAGGGAGGCGTTAGTGACGTTCATGAATTCCAACAGGATGCGGGCCACCACCGCAGCCCTTCTCGCAGGTACCGCAATGACCGTTGCGGCTCCGCTCTTCGCTCAGGACAATGTCGAGCGCGACACTGCCGAGCGCGACAATGTCATCATCGTCACGGCGCAAAAGCGTTCGCAGGACCTGCAGGACGTCCCGATCGCGATCACCGCGCTGGGCACCGAGGCGCTCAATGATCTGCAGGTCAACGAGCTGCGTGACTTCGCCAAGTTCCTGCCCTCGGTGACGATCCAGACCTCCGGTCCCGGGTTCAGCCAGATCTTTTTCCGCGGTGTGGCAAACGGGGAAATCCCCAACCACTCGGCCTCTCTGCCCACGGTCGGCGTCTATCTCGACGAAATGCCGATCACGACCATCCAGGGCGCGCTCGATATTCATGCCTACGACCTTGCCCGGGTCGAGGCGCTGGCCGGGCCGCAGGGCACGCTCTACGGGGCGAGTTCGATGGCGGGCACCATCAAGATGGTCACCAATGCGCCCGACTACAGCGGCAGTTACGGCGCGATGGATTTCGAGCTGAACAGCGTCAACCGCGGTGATTTCGGCGGTGTGCTCGAAGGCTTCTACAATGCCAAGCTGTCGGACCGCGCGGCGCTGCGCGTGGTGGCCTGGTATCGCCGCGATGGCGGCTTCATCGACAACATTCCCGGCAGCCGCACCTATCCCTCGTCGGGCATCACCCAGAACAACGCAGAGTTCGTCGAGGATGATTACAACGATGTCGACACCTACGGCGCACGGGTCGCGCTGGGGATCGAACTCAATGACAGCTGGACCTTGCGCCCGACCATCATGGGCCAGATCCAGAACGCTGACGGCAGCTTCGCGCAGGAACGCAGCGAGGCCGTGACCCGGTCGCTGCAGACCGTGCAGTACAACCCCGAAAGCTCGAAGGACAAGTGGCTCCAGGCCGCGCTGACCATCGAAGGCAAGATCGGCAGCTGGGATCTCGTCGCCACCGGCGGCCACCTGTGGCGCCGCACCGAGGTCGAATCCGACTACTCCGACTACGCCTATTTCTATGACGCGCTGTTCGGCTCGGGTGCCTTTTTCTACGACAACGCCGGCGACCTCGTAAGCCCCAACCAGTACATCCAGGGCAACGACAACTACCGCCGCGTTTTCGGGGAGCTCCGCGTCTCGAGCCCGCAGGAGGCGCCGCTGCGGTTCATCGGCGGTGTCTTCGGGCAGCGGCAGTTGCACGAGATCACCCAGAACTACATCGTCGACGACATCGCGGACTCGATCACGGTCACCGGCACGCCAAGCAACATCTGGCTGACGCGTCAGGACCGCGTCGACCGCGATTACGCGGCCTTCGGCGAACTCAGCTACGACGTGACCGACAAGCTGACGCTGACCGGCGGCGCGCGGCTCTATTACTACAAGAACTCGCTGGTCGGCTTCTTCGGCTACAGCGCCGGCTTCTCCAGCCGCACCGGCGAGGCCGCATGCTTCGGCCCGGCGCAGGTCGAAGGCTCGCCCTGCACCAATCTCGACAAGACCACCTCGGATACCGACGCGATCTACAAGCTCAACGCGACCTACAAGATCACGCCGGACGTGCTGGTCTATGCCACCTGGTCGCAGGGCTTCCGCCCGGGCGGCATCAACCGGCGCGGGACCTTGCCGCCCTATCTGGCGGACACGCTCGACAACTACGAGTTCGGCTGGAAGACCCGCTTCGGCGACGTCACCTTCAACGGCGCAATCTATCAGGAGGACTGGAACGACATCCAGCTGTCCTTCCTCGGCGAAAACGGGCTGACCGAGATCCGCAACGCCGGGATCGCCCGTATTCGCGGGGTCGAAGCCGACCTGACCTACCGTGCGGGCGGGCTGACGGTGGGCCTCTCAGGCAGCTACAACGACGCCACGATCCGGCGCGATTTCTGCCTGATCGCCAACCCGGCCTTCGATTGCACCTTGGATCCTGGCGACGGGCGCGAAAACGATCTGCTGGCTGAAGCCGGCACCCAGCTCCCGGTCACCGCCAAGTTCAAGGGCAACGCGATTGGGCGCTATGATTTCCCGCTTGGCGAATGGGATGCGCACGTTCAGGGCGCGGTGTCCCATATCGGCAGGCGGCGCAGCGACCTTCGCGACGTGGAGAACGGCATCAAGGGCTCGTTCGACCCGTTCACGACGGTCGACCTCAGCATCGGGATGAAGAACGACAAGCTGCGCTTCGAACTCTTCGCCACCAACCTCTTCGACGTGCGCGGGGTGATCAACAGCGGGGTGCAGTGTCTCGAGACCACCTGCGGCGACCCTGACGGGGACAGCGGCACCGGCGGGGTGTTCTACGATTTCGTGACGCGGCCGCGCATTATCGGGATCAAGGCGGGCTTCGATTTCTGACCCTGTGATCCAGACGTCGCAAACGACGGAAAGGCCGGGCCGCAAGCTCGGCCTTTTCGCTGCCATCGCCCTGGTGATGGGCAACATGATCGGCTCGGGCGTGTTCCTGCTCCCGGCGAGCCTCGCCCCATTCGGCTGGAATGCCGTGCTCGGCTGGATCGTCACCACCGCCGGAACGCTGGTGCTGGCCTGGGTGCTCGCCGCGCTCACCCGCGCACGGCCCGACGCGCGCGATCCGGCCGGGTTCGTGACTGAGGCGTTCGGCGAGGTCCCGGCCTTTCTCGTGGGCTGGGTCTACTGGGTTTCGGTGTGGACCGCTGTGGTCTCGATCGCGGTTGCGGCGGTGAGTTACCTGTCGGCCTTCATCCCCGCCATCGGCAGCACCCCGATGGGCCCTGCGCTGTGCGCCATCGCGCTGGTCTGGGCGATGACGCTGGTGAACCTCGGCGGAGTCAGGGCGGCGGGCAATTTCCAGATCGTGACAGTGCTGCTGAAGCTCGTGCCGTTGGTGGCGGTGATCTTGATTGCCGCAGCCGTGCTCGGCACCGGTGAGGGCGAGATCAGGCCGTTCGTGATGAGCGAGCTCAATGGCACTGACCTGCGCGGCGCGGCGGCGCTCACTCTGTTCGCGCTGCTCGGCTTCGAATGCGCGAGCATCGCCGCCGCGCGGGTCGAGAACCCCGCCGTCAATGTGCCGCGCGCGACGATGTGGGGCACCGGACTGACGGGGCTGCTCTATCTGCTGGTGTGCTCGGCCATTGCGCTGATGCTGCCCGAGGCGGTCGCGGCGACCTCCCCCGCCCCCTTTGCCACCTTCGTCGAACGCTACTGGAGCGCAGGGCCGGCGGCTCTGGTGACGGTCTTCGCGATCATCAGCTGCGTCGGCGCGATCAACGGCTGGGTGCTGCTGCAGGGCGAACTCCCGCGCGCCATGGCCGAGCGCGGGATGCTGCCGCGCTGGTTCGGTGCGACCGACCGCAACGGCACCCCGCGCCGAGCGCTGCTGGTCTCCAGCATCATCGCGACCGTGTGCCTGCTGCTCAATGCCAGCAGGGACATGCAGGGCATCTACGAATTCGTGCTGCTGCTTTCGACCAGCGCGGCCTTGTGGCTCTACCTTGCCTGCGCGTTGGCGGCGTTCAGGATGAAGGTGGCGCGGGCCTTCGCGCTGGTGGGCGCGGGTTATGCGCTGTGGACGCTGTGGGGCGCAGGCGTGGAGGCGAGCGGCTGGAGCCTCGTGCTGATGGGGGCGGGCGTGCCGCTCTACCTGTGGGCGCGGCGCGGTGCACCGGCTGGCGCCTGAGGCGTCAGGCTATCGAGCCACTGCGCGGCCAGCGCCTCGGCCTCCTCGGCACTGAACGGGGCCTGCCCGAGCGAAAGCTCCAGCCACAGCCCGTCAATCAGCGCGGTGAGCGCGACCGCCGCGAGCCGCGCGTCTCCGAGATCGGAGCGGTAGGCGGAAAGGTGTTCCTCAAGGCCGGTGCGAAATGCCCCATAGACCTCGGCGCGCACCGCCGCGACCGCCGGATCGCTGCGGGTCAGGCTCCAGAAGGCGATATAGCTTGCCAGCAGTTCGGGGCTGGCGACCGGCGGGCGGAAATTGGCGGCGAGATAGGCGAGCAGCCGGGCGCGCGGGTCAGGGCCTGCCGCCGCCACCGCTTCCTGCAGCGCCGCGTCGATCTGCGCGCCGGTCCAGCGATAGGTCTCGGCAATCGCGTCGGACACGCTCGCAAAATAGTGCCGCAAGAGCCCCGCCGAAACGCCCGCTTCGGCGCAGATGGTCCGCACCGAAACCCCGGCCGCACCCTTTTCGGCAAGCACGCGCGCGGTCGCCTCGATCAGGCTCTGGCGGCGCGCTTCCGGGTCGGCGCGGGTAAAGGCGGGTTGCGGGGTCATTCCTTGCTTGTTATACGAATGTAAAGCAAGGAATGGCACATGGCAACTCGGTCTCTCCCCGCGCACGACACCGACCCGCTCGAGGGCTGGAGCCTGCCGAGCTGGACCTATCACGATACCGAGTTCCACACGCTCGAGCTTGACCGGGTGTTCCGCCCGAGCTGGCAGGTGGTGTGCCACGTCAGCGACATCCCTGCCTCGGGCGATTGGCACACGCTCGATTATTGCGGCGAGAGCGTCATCGTGGTGCGCGGGGCGGATGACGGCTTGCGCGCCTTCACCAATGTCTGCCGCCACCGCGGATCGCGGCTGGTCGACGGGGCGAGCGGCTGCGCGAAGAAGCTCGTCTGCCCCTACCACGCCTGGACCTACGATCTCGACGGCACGCTCACCGGCGTCCCCGACAGCGCCTCCTATCCTACGCTCGACCGGGGGAAGGCCGGGCTGGTCCCGGTCGAACTGGAGGTGTGGCGCGGCTTCATCTTCGTGCGGCTGCAAGATGACGGCGGGCCCACGGTCGCGCAGCAGATGGCGCCTTACGAGGCGATGGTCGCACCCTACCGCTTCGAGGAACTGGAGGCGCTCGGCCGCGTCACTTTGCGCCCGCGCGAGGTGAACTGGAAGAATGTCGGCGACAATTACTCCGACGGCCTCCACATCCCTGTCGCCCACCCTGGCCTCACCCGCCTGTTCGGCAAGGGCTATGGCATCGAGGCCGAGGCGCATGTCGACCGCATGTGGGGGGCGATGATCGACCGCGAGAGCGCCAACTGGTCCGAGCGCATGTACCAACGCCTTCTCCCCCCCGTTCCGCACCTGCCGGAGGAGCGCCAGCGTTTCTGGCTCTATTTCAAGCTCTGGCCCAATGTCGCCTTCGACATCTACCCCGACCAGATCGATTTCATGCAGTGGCTGCCGACCGGGCCTTCCACCTGCCTGATCCGCGAAATCAGCTATGTCCTGCCGGACGACAGGCGCGAGATGCGCGCCGCGCGCTATCTCAACTGGCGCATCAACCGGCAGGTCAACGCCGAGGACACCGCGCTCATCACCCGCGTGCAGCAGGGCATGGCGAGCCGCAGCTTCAGCATGGGACCCCTGAGCGACAAGGAGGTGTGCCTCAGGCATTTCTGCCGGCGCATCCGTGATCTGATCCCCGAGGCCCGCCTCGAAAAGCAACCCCCCGCCGGATGGAGCCGCCGCGCATGACGAAGAAGTACGACGCCGTGATCATCGGTGCGGGCCACAATGGCCTCACCTGTGCCTTCTACCTTGCGCAGGCCGGGCTGAAGGTGCGGATCGTCGAGCGGCGCGATGTCGTCGGCGGTGCGGCGGTGACCGAGGAGTTCCACCCGGGCTTCCGCAATTCGGTGGCGAGCTACACCGTCAGCCTGCTCCAGCCCAAGGTGATCCGCGACATGCGGCTCGCCGAGCACGGCTACCGCGTGATCGAGCGGCCGATCAGCAACTTCCTCCCGCAGGAGGATGGCGGCTACCTGAAGCTCGGCGGCGGGCTGGAGCGCACGCAGGCGGAGTTCCGCAAGTTCTCGTCCGCCGATGCCGAGACCCTGCCCGCCTATTACGACGCGCTCGAAGGCGTGGCCGAGGTGCTGCGCAGCCTTGCCTTGAAGAGCCCGCCCAATGTCGGCGAAGGCCTGCGTACGCTCATGGCCGGGGCATCGCAGGGCTGGGGCCTGTCGAAGCTGGGGCTGGAAGCCAAACGCGACGTGCTGGACCTGTTCGTCAAGTCCGCGACCAGCTTTCTTGGCCAGTGGTTCGAGAGCGAGGCGGTGAAGGCGGCCTTCGGCTTCGATGCGGTGGTCGGCAATTATGCCAGCCCGGATACGCCGGGGAGCGCCTATGTCCTCCTCCACCATGTCTTCGGCGAGGTAAACGGCAAGAAGGGCGCCTGGGGCCACTGCATCGGAGGGATGGGCACGATCACCCAGATCATGGCCGAGGTGTGCCGCAAGGCCGGGGTCGAGATCAGCCTCGAAAGCCCGGTAGCGGAAGTGCTGGTCGATGGCGACACCGTCGCGGGCGTGAAGCTCGAAAGCGGCGAGGAGATCGCCGCCAAGCGCGTGATCGCCAATGTCGGCCCCAAGCTGCTCTACGGCAAGATGCTGGCCGAACAGCACCAGCCCGAGGATTTCCGCCGACGGATGCGCGGCTACAAGGCGGGCGGGGGCACCTTCCGCATGAATGTCGCGCTGTCCGAACTGCCGCGCTTCACCGCGCTCCCCGAGCCGGGCGAGCATCACCAGAGCGGGATCATCATCGCGCCCACTCTCGCCTACATGGACAAGGCGTTCCTCGATGCGAAGGCGCAAGGCTGGTCGAAGCGGCCGATTGTCGAGATGCTGATCCCCTCCACGGTCGACGACAGCCTCGCCCCCCCGGGTTGCCACGTCGCCAGCCTGTTCTGCCAGCAATTCGCCCCTGACCTCCCCGCCAAAGAAGACGGAACTCCGCGCGACTGGGACGACGAGGAAGATGCCGCCGCCGACACGATCATCGATACGGTCGAAGCCCACGCGCCGGGCTTCCGCGCCTCGATCCTCGGGCGGCAGGTGCTCAGTCCCAAGGGGCTCTACAAGAAGTTCGGGCTGGTCGGCGGGGACATCATGCACGGCCACATGAGCCTCGATCAGCTGTGGAGTGCGCGTCCGGTGCTCGGCAACGGCGCCTATCGCGGGCCGGTGAAAGGGCTCTACATGTGCGGCGCGGGCAACCACCCGGGCGGCGGGGTGACGGGCGCGCCGGGCCACAATTGCGCCAAGGAGGTGATCGCCGACGGCGGCAGCTTCCGCCGTTTCGCGGCGGTCTAGGCGCGGCGGTTGTCCCGCGCACCGGAATGCCATAGCCTGCTGGCCGGACGACTGACCGGGGAATTGCCGATGCGCTCCACACGCCTGCTGACCACCCTTGGGGCCATCGCCCTGAGCACCGGCGCGCCGGCGCTTGCGCAGAAGCCCACGCCGCCCGAACAGCAGGTGGTGGAGCTCTCCAGCAAGGCCATCGCGCTGCGCTCGGTGCGGGGCGAGGGCAATGAGACCGGCAAGGTCGCCGCGCTCTACCGCGATGCGCTGATCGAGGCGGGCTGGAAAGCGGACGAGATCGAGATCGTCCCGCTTGATGACACCGCCTACTTCATCGCCACCTGGAAGGGCCGCAACCCCGCGCTCGGCCCGATCGTCATTTCCGCGCACATGGACGTGGTCGATGCGAAACCCGAAGATTGGGCGCGCGATCCCTTCACGCCTGTCGTCGAGAACGGCTATCTCTACGGGCGCGGGGCGAGCGATACGAAGTTCGACACCGTGCAGGCGATGGTGGCGGTGATGGGCCTGCGCAAGGCGGGCTTCGTGCCGCAGCGGAGCATCGTGCTCGCCTTCTCGGGCGACGAGGAGACCACCATGGTCACCTCCAAGGCCATCGCCGAACGGCTGCGCGGTGCCCGGCTGGTGCTCAACGTCGACGGTGCGTCTGGCACGCTCGACGAGACGAGCGGCAAGCCTGCGTACTGGAGCTGGCAGGGCGCGGAGAAGACCTATGCCGACTTCGCGCTGGAGGTGACCAATCCGGGCGGACACAGCTCCGCCCCGCGCGAGGACAATGCCATTGTCCAGCTTTCCGCTGCGCTGACGCGGATCGGGGCGCACCACTTCACGCCGGAAGTGAACGACATCACCCGCGACTACTTCGCCAAGGCCGCCGGCTTCGTGTCGGACCCGCTGCTTGCCGCGGCGATGCGGGCCTTCGCGAAGGACCCCGGCGACAAGGCGGCGGTCGCGGTGCTGCGCGCTGACCCGGCCTTCGTCGGCAAGATCGCGACGACCTGCGTGCCGACCATGACAAGCGCCGGACATGGGCTCAACGCGCTGCCCCAGCGGGCGACGGCCTTCGTCAATTGCCGCATCTTCCCCGGCCACTCCCCCGAGGAGGTGATGGGCGAGCTTGCCGCCGTCGCCGCGCAGCCGGCGATGACGATCCGCCAGATCGATCCCCAGTATACCACCGCCTCGCCTGCCTCCCCCTATGACGAGGTCTTCGTAGGGGCCGCCACGCGGGCGATGCGCGGGGCCTTCGGGGATGTCCCGGTGATTGCGTCCCAATCCTCCGGCGCGTCGGATTCGATGTGGTATCGTGCCCTCGGCGTGCCCAGCTACGGAGCGAGCGGCACCTTCATGCGCGACCGCGACGATTTCTCGCACGGCCTCAACGAACGCGTGCCGATTGGCCATATCGGGAAGACGCTTGAATATTACCGCCTGCTGCTGACCGAGCTGTCCTCGAAATGAGGGCCGCGCCAGTCATTGCCGCCCTGCTGGCGCTGGCCGCGCCCGTGCCTGCACTGGCCGAGGCGCTCTATGTCGCGGCGGGCCGGCTCATCGATGTCGAAAGCGGCGCGGTGCTGACCGGACAATGCATCCTCACCGAAGGCGAGCGCATCCTCAGGGTTGAACCCTGCGCCGAGGCCCCGGAGGGTGCCAAGCGGGTCGACTGGTCGGCTTTCACCGTCCTGCCCGGGCTGATCGACCTCCACACCCACCTCTCCGACACCGGCAGCAGCGCGGACCTTTCCGACCCGCTGAAGACCTCTCCGGTCGACACGGTCCTGATCGGCGCGCGCAATGCGCGCCTGACCCTGGAGGCGGGCTTCACCACGGTGCGCGATGTCGGCACTTATCGCGGGCTGACCGACGTGGCGCTCCGCAACGCCATCGCCAAGGGGTTGGTGCCGGGTCCGCGCATGTTCGTCGCCGGGGCCTATCTCACCCATCCGGGCGGCGGGGGCGAACTGAACGGGGTGGTGCCCAACGATCAGCTCCCGGCAGACATGCGCTTGGGCGTGCTCTCCAGCCCGCAAGCCGCGGCGGAGCGCGCGACCTACCTGTTCGATAATGGCGTCGATTTCCTCAAGCTGATGGCGACCGGCGCGGTGCTGGCAATCGGGACGGAGCCGGGCGAGCCCGAGCTGACCGAGGCCGAGATGCGCGCGGCGGTGGAAGTCGCCGCCGCGCGTGGGTCCTTCGCCACGGCGCACGCGCATGGGGCGGAAGGGATCAAGGCCGCGATCCGCGCCGGAGTGCGCAGCATCGAGCACGCCAGCCTGATCGACGCAGAGGCCCTTGCTCTCGCGCGCGACAAGGGCGTGTGGCTGGTGATGGACATCTACAACGGCGATTACATCGACGAAGTCGGCACCGCCGAAGGCTGGCCCGAGGAATATCTGCGCAAGAACCGCGAGACCACGCAGGTCCAGCGCGACAATTTCCGCCGCGCGGTCGCAATGGGCGTGCCGCTCGCCTTCGGTAGCGATGCAGGGGTCTATCCGCATGGGCTGAACGCGCGACAGTTCCGCTACATGGTCGCCAATGGGATGACCCCGCTGCAGGCGATCCGGGCCGCGACGATCAGCGCGGCGCAGGTTCTCGGGCGCGGCGAGCAGCTGGGCCGGATCGCACCCGGCGCCTTTGCCGACATGATCGCGGTCGAGGGCGATCCGATCACCGACGTGACCGTGCTGGAACGCGTCGTCGGGGTGGTGAAGGGTGGAGCGCGCATCCGTTAGGCCCGCGAGGCGAAGGTCGGGCCACGTCGATATCGGATTGCGTCGATATCGGATTTGGTCGGAAGACAATGGAGCGGGCGAAGGGATTCGAACCCTCGACCCCAACCTTGGCAAGGTTGTGCTCTACCCCTGAGCTACGCCCGCTCACTGGCGCTGACAGGGGCCGCCGAAGCGCGCGTTCCTGCCGGAGAGGCGGCGCGATTAGCAGCGTGCCGGGGAGGCTGCAAGCGCAAAATTGCCGCAATTGGGGCTTGATTGCGCAAGGGTGAGCGGCCAGCACACGCAGGCGCTTCACAAGCGCCGGCGGGCATCCCACATGGGCACCGGACGGGCGCAAACACCGTGCCCCAACAGCAGGAGCAGATATCTTGGCCAGCATGGGACTGAGCATCGAGGAACAGAAAGCGGTCGACCGTTTCCGCAAGGCGGTGGTCGATCCCTCGCAGACCAGCCTCGTGATCCTCGATTTCTGGGCCGAATGGTGCGGGCCCTGCAAGGCGCTGACCCCGGTGCTGGAAAAGGTCGCGGCCGACTATGCCGACAAGGGCGTGGTGCTCGCCAAGATCAATGTCGACGAGGAACAGTTCATCGCCGCCCAGTTCCAGGTGCGCTCGATCCCGACGGTCTATGCGATGTTCCAGGGTCAGCCGGTGGCCGACCTGACGAGTGCGCGCAGCGAATCGCAGCTGAAGGCGATTCTCGACCAGCTGCTCGCCCAGCTGCCCGTGCAGGGTGGGACGGCGGACGGGGCCGCGCCGCAGGGGCCTTCGCCGGAAGAGATCGCCCAGTTCGTGAAGTTGGGCGAAGAGGCGCTGTCCGCAGGCGATGCGCAGCGCGCCGCCAGCATCTTTGCGCAGATCACCGAATTCGCCGAGGGCAACGCCCCCGCCCATGCCGGGCTGGTGCGCGCGCTGGTGATGCTGGGCGAGGTCGATCAGGCGCATCAGGTGATGGAAGTGATCGACAGCGATCCGCGTCTCGCCGCCGATCCCGCCATTGCGCCTGCCCGCAGCGCGCTGGAGCTGGCCGGCACCCGCGTCGACGACAGCGAGCTGGCGGGGCTTCGTGCCGCTGCCGAAGCCGACCCTGCCGATTTGGACGCGCAGTTCGCCTATGCCGAGGCCGCCTTTGCCGCAGGCCAGCGCGATGCCGCCGCCGACACGCTGCTCGCCATGATCGCCGCCGACCGCGAATGGAACGAGGGCGCGGCCCGCACGAAGCTGCTCAAGATCTTCGAGGCGACCGGGCTGGAGGACGAATGGGTCGTCGGCGTCCGCCGCCGCCTTTCGCGCGTATTGTTCGGATGACCAAAAGGCTTCCCATCTTCCCGCTGACGGGCGCGGTGCTGTTTCCCGGCATGCAGTTGCCGCTCCACATCTTCGAGCCGCGCTACCGGGCGATGGTCGGCGATGCGCTGATCCGTGACCGGCTGATCGCGATGATCCAGCCGCAGCGATCTGCCGAAGGCGCGCCGCTCTACAGCGTGGGCTGCATCGGACGCATCGGCGAGATCCAGGCGATGGACGACGGGCGCTACAACCTCATCCTTGAAGGCACCGCCCGGTTCCGGCTGGTGCGGGAACTCGACGTCACCACCGCCTACCGCCAGGTCGAAGCGGACATCTACGACGAGGCCGAGGACGAGACCCTGACCCATGCCCAGCGCGGCGGGTTCGAGCGCGAGGCGCGCGCCTTTGCCGATGCGCAGGGCTACAGCGTCGACTGGGATTCGGTCGAACGGCTCGACGATCGATCGCTGATCAACGGCGTCTCGCAGATCGCGCCCTTCGATCCGGCCAGCAAGCAGGCGCTGCTGGAGGCCGAGACGCTCACCGACCGCTGCGAATTGCTGGTGCAGCTGATGCAGTTCTACGGCCGCCACGACGGCGGCGAGGAAATCGTCACCCTGCAATAGGGCGCAGGTGCCGCCACTTGGCCCGCGTCAGCCGTAAAGCCTGAGGTCGACGGGCGCTGCATTCCCTGCGCCGCTGCCCGGGCGCGTGAACACGGCGGTTCGCTGCGTGAGGCGCGTCACCTCGTGGCGCAGCATCTCGCTCGCCGCGCTCGATTGCTCTGCCATGGCCGCGTTCTGCTGCGTATCGCGTTCCAGCGCAGAGACGGCCGCGTCGACCTCGTTGAGGTGACCGGCCTGCGTGATCGCGGCCGCAGCGAGGTCCTCGACCCGCTCGCCGACGCGGTCGATCATCGCGATCATCTCGCGCAGGGCACTGCCCGAGGAGGCGACCTGCTGCGAGCCGTGGGCGATGCTCTCGCCGCTCTTGGCCATCAGCTGCTGGATCGCCGTCACCGCCTCGGAGGAGCGCTGCGCCAGCGCCCGGACTTCGTTGGCGACGACGATGAACCCCTTGCCCGCCTCGCCCGCGCGGGTTGCCTCGACCCCGGCGTTCAGTGCGAGGATGTTGGTCTGGAAGGCGATGTTCTGGATCAGCGCGGTGATGTTCGCGACCTCGGCGAACGAGGTCTGGATCTGCGTCATGGCCTCGACCGCGGTCTCGACGATCTGGCGGTTGTGGGTCGCGTGCTCGCGGGCCAGCGCAATTTCCGCATTGGTCTGCTGCGCCAGCCGCGAGCTCGTCTGGATGTCCTGATTGGTGCGCTGGAGCGCGGCGGCGGTTTCTTCCAGCGTGGCGGCCTGACGGGCGGTGCGTTCCGACAGGTCGGCGGCGGCTTCGTTGACCTCGGCGGCGCTGCGGTCGATTTCGTGGGCCGAGGCGACCACCGCGTAGATGACTTCGCGCAGCGCAGCCTGCGCCTGGTTGAAGTCCATGCGGATGCCCTTGTACGCCTCGGCGAAGAAGTTCGCGATCGGCTCGTCGAGGTTGCCGCCCGCCATCGCACTCAGTCGCTCGCGCAGCGTGGCCACGATCCGCTGGCGCTCGGCGTCGGCCTCTGCCGCATCGATCGCGCTCTGGCGGAACACCTCGATGGCGCGGGTCATTGTGCCGATCTCGTCGGCGCTGTGGTGATCGCGCCGCCCCGCCTCAAGGTCGCCGCCCGCCATGCGCTGCATCGTTTCAGCGGTGCTCGCCAAGGGGGAGATCACCTTGGCGCGGAGCATGGCCAGAGCGCCTGCAATACCGGCGAACAGGATCAGCACCGTGATGCCGAGCCCCGCGAAGATCGCCGTCAGCGTGGCGTCCGCACTGGCGTCGAGTTCCCGCTGGCGTTCCGCCGCGCCTTTGACGAGCGCGTCGATCCGTGTGCGATGCCGTTCATAGACGGCGTCGAGATCGGCAAGCGCGCGGGCTTTGGCGGCAAGGTCTCCTGCCCGTGCCGCGGGCAGCAGGCGGTCTTCGACGATGCGCCAGAAGGCGGCCCCGTCATCCGAGACGGTTTCCGCGATCCCGGCCTTGAGCTGCGGATCGAGATCGGAGGCGGCCCACACATCCGCACGCGCGCGCCACTGGCGCTTCAGTTCTGCAAGCTTGCCGGCCAGATCCTCCGTCTGCTCCGGCGAGCGGGCGACAAGATTGGCGAGCAGGTAGGATTCGACCAGGTATTCGGGCGGGGGCAGGATATCGGCGGTGAATTCATGGAGCTGCTGGTTGACGCGGTGCATCTCGCCGCCGAAGCGGACGGTGTTGATGCCGACGGCACTGAAAAGGATTGCACAAGCGAGCAAACCGATCAGCGCCGCGCCACCGCGCTGGCTCTGCTGCTGGATGTTCATCGACGACGACCTGTTGCGACTTGGCTGGACCGGGGTTGGAGCGGAGAGCTTCTTCCGGAATCCTCGTTACGTGGTCGGAGTTGCCGAAGACCTTCGCGATGCTAGGGGAAACAGCGTAAGCGGGCGCCCAAGACAGGCGGGCCTGCGTGCGCTACCCGAACAGCCGGCCCGCGACCGCGTCGAGCTTCGCCATCAGTGCAGGATCGTGTTCGTCCGGCGCGGTGATGACGGCATCGTCGAGCGCGGTGTCGATGGGTGAGGGCGCGCGGGTTTCGGGCAGGGCAGCGATGAAGTTCGCCACCATCGCCCGCGCAAGCGCGCCATTGGCCTGCATCTGGTGGACGACCTCGGCGACATCCACCGCCTCCCCGTCGCGCCAGCAATCGTAGTCCGTGACCATGCCGACCAGCGCATAGGGCAGCTCCGCCTCGCGGGCGAGCTTGGCTTCGGGCATGGCGGTCATCCCGATCACGTCCGCGCCCCATTGGCGGTACATCCGGCTTTCGGCGCGGGTCGAGAATTGCGGGCCTTCCATGGCGAGATAGGTCGCGCCCACCGCGACCTTGCCCTTGGCGGCGGCGATGGCCTGTGCGGCCATGTCCGACAGGCGCGGGCACACCGGGTCCGCCATCGACACATGGGTGACGAAGCCGCTGGTGAAGAAGGTGGAGGGCCGCGCGAAGGTGCGGTCGATGAACTGTTCGACCACGGCGAAACGGCCGGGCTCAAGCTCCTCGCGCAGGGAACCGACCGCGCTGATCGCGAGCAGATCGGTGCACCCTGCGCGCTTCAGCGCATCGATGTTGGCGCGGGCGTTGAGTTCGGTCGGTGTGATCGGGTGGCCCCGGCCATGACGCGGGAGGAATCGGACCTTCACCCCGCCCAGCGTCCCGCACAGGATTTCGTCCGAAGGATCGCCCCACGGGGTCTCGATCGCGATCCACTGCGCGTCCTCCAGCCCGTCGATGGCATAGAGGCCCGATCCGCCGATGATCCCGATGCACCATTCGCTGGCCATGTGCGCTGACGCCCTCTCTTGCTTGCAGAAGGCCTTAGGTCAGGTCGAAGCGGGTGGGCAAGGCCTTGCGGATGATCGCCTCGGCTGCGGCATAGGGCTCGGCGATGGCAGGCAGGGCGGCCATGGCAGTGAAGTGCGCTGCGAGCGCGGGCCAGCGGTCAAGCGGGGTTTCGGCCACCAGCGCCACCTGCATCAGCACGCAGGCCACCGTTATGTCGGCGATCGACAGCGCATCGCCTGCGAAGAACGGACGGCCAGCCAGCCGCGCCTCCAGCACGTCGAAGATCGGCGGCAATTGGTTGGCCCAGGCATCGCGCGCCTTGGCGAGATCGGGTTCCTCGCCCTTGGAGACGGCGAAGAAGATCGGCCGGAAGATGCCGAGGCCACCGGCAGCTGCGAGCGAGGTGTCGGCGAATTCCTCGATGAACAGCGCCTCGGCATAGGCCATCGGCTCCTGCGGATAGACCGCAGAGGCGGGGTGCTTCTTCTCGATATAGGCGCAGATCGCGCTGGAATCGGGGATCGTCCCGGCCAGCCCCTCCTCCGCCACGCTGCGATCGCGCAGCACCGGGATGCGCTTCATCGGCGAGATGTCGCGGAACCACTGCGGGGGCGCGAAGACGTTGACCGCCTCGACCTCGTGGGGGACGCCCTTGAGCAGGCACACCCCTGCCACCTTGCGCACGAAGGGGGAGACCGGGCTGCCGTAGATCACCAGATCGGGGCGGGTCGTGGTCATGGGGCAGGCTCCTTTCGTTGTGTCTCCGGCCGCTTCCATAAGCGCGGCCGCCAATAGCGCAATCGTCAGGTGATCGGGCGCGGGCGCTGCGCTAGCACATCGCGCGCAGCAAGCGATTGCGTTTTCCAATCCAACGCGCCACCCTTGAGGGCAAGAGAAACGAGTCCCCCCTTCGAGAGAGAGGAACCACCATGGCTACCCAGTACAAAAACCTGATCGGCGGCGAAATGATCGTCACCGACCGCTGGCTCAATGTCGTCAATCCGGCGAACGAGCAGGTGATCGGTCAGGTGCCCCATTGCGGCAAGGCCGAGCTTGACCGCGCGGTCGCTGCCGCGCGCGCCGCGTTCAAGACCTGGAAGAACACCCCCATCGAGGAACGCCGCGCCGCGATCATGGCGATTTCCGGCGCGATCAAGGCCAATGCCGAGGAACTCTACCGCCTGCTGACCAGCGAACAGGGCAAGCCGCACGATCAGGCCAAGGGCGAAATCTACGGCGCGGCCGGCATGAGTGCGGCGCAATCGACCCTCAGCTTGGATGACGAGATCAACGAGGACAGCGACACCCGCCTTTCCCGCACCCGCCGCGTGCCGGTGGGCGTGGTCGGCGGGATTGTGCCGTGGAACTTCCCGGTGATGATGGCGATCCAGAAGATCGTGCCCGCGATATTGTCGGGCTGCACCATCGTGCTGAAGCCCTCGCCCTTCACCCCGCTCACCACCCTGAGGATCGCCGAGCTGATCGCCGACAAGGTGCCGGCGGGTGTCGTCAACATCATTACCGGCGAGGATGATCTGGGGCCCATGATCACCAGCCACCCCGATATCGACAAGATCACCTTCACCGGATCGACCGCGACGGGCAAGAAGATCATGGAAGGCGCCTCGGCCGACCTGAAGCGCATCACGCTGGAACTCGGCGGCAACGACGCCTCGATCGTGCTCCCCGATGCCGATCCCAAGAAGGTCGCCGAACAGCTGTTCTGGTCGAGCTTCTCCAACGCCGGGCAGATCTGCGTCGCGGCCAAGCGCGTCTATATCCACGAGGATATCTATGACGAGCTGTCGGCCGCGATCGTCGAATATGCCAAGACCGTGAAGGTCGGCGACGGCAGCCAGCAGGGCACCGGCGTCGGGCCGATCCAGAACAAGAATCAGTATGACCGCGTTCTGGAGCTGATCGAGGATGCCAAGGACAACGGCTACAAGTTCCTGCTGGGCGGCAATGTCGATCCCTCGGGCACCGGCTACTTCGTCCCGCTGACCATCCTCGACAACCCGCCTGAGGACGCGCGGATCGTCGCCGAGGAGCAGTTCGGCCCCGTCATGCCGCTGATGAAGTTCTCGACCGAAGAGGAAGTCATCGCGCGCGCCAACAACTCGGAATACGGGCTTGCCGGCGCGGTGTGGACCGGCAATCCGGAGAAGGGCGTGGAGATCGCCGAGCAGCTCGAAACCGGCACGGTGTGGGTCAACGAATACCTCCACCTCTCGCCCTTCGCGCCCTTCGGCGGGCACAAGCAGTCGGGCTTCGGCGCCGAATACGGCAAGGAGGGCCTCAAGGAGTTCACCTATGCGCAGGTGATCACCGTCAAGAAGGACAATGTTCCGGCCTGATCCGCGGCGATGTCACCTGATGAACTGAGCGCCGGACTGGCGCGGGTGTGTGCCCGCGCCGGTCTTGGCCCCATGACCGCGACGCCCCAGCGCCTCACCGGCGGGGCAATGATGGAAAGCTGGCGGTTCGCTTGCGGAGGCGACACCTTCGTCCTGCGCCGCGCGCCGAGCCTCGCCTTCATGGCCGACCGGCCTTACGGCCATGTGGTCGAGGCCGGGCTGATCGAGGCGGCCCGCGCCAAGGGCGTCACCGCGCCGGAAGTGGTGGCGGTGCTGGAGGAAGCGGACGGCCTCGGCAGCGGCTTCCTGATGCGTGCGCTTTCGGGGACGGCCGATCCCAAGGTGATCCTCGGCTGCGACGATCCGGCCGGGCTGCTCCGACAGGCGGCGCGCGATCTTGCCCGCATCCACTCCCTGCAACAGGCCGATGCGCCCCAAGGCGTGCCGGTGATGGATTACCGCGCCGCGATTGCGGACTTGAAACAGCAGTTCATGGACGCAGGCGGCGACCGCCCGATCATTGCGCTCGGGCTCAGGTGGCTGGAGGACAATTGCCCCGATCCGCTCGAGCCGGCGCTCATCCACGGCGATTACCGGATGGGCAACCTGCTGGTCGAAGGATCGGCGCTGACCGGGGTGCTCGACTGGGAACTCGCCCATTTCGGCGACCGCCACGAGGACCTCGCCTTCGGCTGCATGGCGGTGTGGCGCTTTGCCCGTTACGACCGCCCGGCGCTGGGGCTGGGGAGCCTTGCGGACTATTTCGCCGCCTATGAGGCCGAGGCAGGGGTGAAAGTCGATCCGGCGCGCTTCCGCTTCTGGACGATCTATCGCACCGTGTGGTGGGCGCTCGGTTGCCTCAAGATGGCGGCGCAATGGCGCTCGGGCGCGGACCGGATGCTCGAACGCGTGGTGATCTCGCGCCGGACCAGCGAGCAGGAACTCGATTTGCTGCTGCTGCTTGAGGAGGATGCGCCGGAGGCGGAGCGCCAGAAGTATGCTGATCCCATGCTGGAGATGCATCTCGGTAGTGGCGAAGCAACCAAAGGCGACATCGCGACCGCGATCTCTGAATGGCTCGAGACCATCAAACCGCACCTTTCAGGACACGATCGGTTCCAATTGGCGGTGGCGCGTAACGCTCTTGGCATGATTGCACGTGACGATGCGATCCAGCCGCAGGGAAGTATGGAGCGCCCCGAGGCTCAAGACATTCTGGCTGGTGAACGCACACTCGCTAGCCCGGGCTTGCTTTGTCATCTCAAGGCAATGGCTATCGAAAAACTGAGCGCCGACTCCCCCAAATACCCCGCGCTCGCCCATGCGCGCCAGAAATGGACCGGAGAGGAATAAATGGACTTCGCCATCCCCACCGACCTGCAAGCCTATCTCGATGAACTCGACGCCTTCATCGCCGCCGAGATCAAGCCGCTGGAGAGCCAAGACGACAACATCCGCTTCTTCGACCACCGCCGCGAATATGCTCGCACGGACTTCGAAGCGGGAGGGTTGCCGCGCCACGAGTGGGAGGAGCTGCTCAAGGAAGCCACCCGCCGCTCCGACAAGGCGGGCCATTGGCGCTTCTCCGCCCCCAAGCGCTATGGCGGCAAGGACGGCAGCAACCTGTGGATGGCGGTGATCCGTGAGCACTTCGCGCGGATGGGGCTGGGCCTGCACAACGATCTCCAGAACGAGCACTCCATCGTCGGCAACTTCCCCTTCGTCGCCATGTTCGACCAGTGGGGGACGGAGGAGCAGAAGCAGGAATTCATCCTCGGCGGCTTTGAACGCACCCGGCGCGTCGCTTTCGGCCTCACAGAGCCGCACCATGGCTCCGACGCCACCCATATGGAGACCGTCGCGGTGCGCGAGACGCGTGATGGCGTCGACGGCTGGCGGATCGATGGCGAGAAGATGTGGATCACCGGCATGCACGTCGCCACCCACTGCGCGATGTTCGCGCGCACTTCGGGCAAGGCAGGGGATGCGAGCGGGATCACCTGTTTCCTCGTCCCCAACCCCACCCCCGGCCTCGAAATCGAGGAGTGGATGTGGACCTTCAACATGCCCACCGACCACCCGCGCCTCAGCGTCACCAATGTCTGGGTGCCCGATAGCGCGATCCTCGGCGTCGAAGGGCGCGGCCTCGCGCTGGCGCAGAGCTTCGTCCACCAGAACCGCATCCGGCAGGCGGCGAGTAGCTGCGGCGCGGCGCTCTATTGCATCGACGAAAGCGTGAAATACGCGCGGGAACGCAAGCCCTTTGGCGAGGAGCTGGCGCGCAATCAGGGCATCCAGTTCCCGCTGGTGGAGCTGGCGACGCAGGCGGAGATGCTGCGGCTCCTCATCTTCAAGACCGCGTGGGAGATGGACAACATGCCTCACGAGGCGATCGAGAAGACCATCTCCGACAAGGTCTCGATGTGCAATTACTGGGCGAACCGGCTGGTGTGCGAGGCGGCGGACCGGGCGATGCAGGTCCACGGCGGCATCGGCTATTCGCGGCACAAGCCCTTCGAGCACATCTACCGCCACCACCGCCGCTATCGGATCACCGAAGGGTCGGAGGAAATTCAGATGAGGAAGGTGGGGGCCTACCTGTTCGGCTATCTCGGGCCGAAGCGGGGGATGTTCGGCTAGGAGCGCCGCCGCCAGAACCCCGCAAGCAGGCTCCCGATCACCACATGCCACACCGCCGAAATCGCCGCCGGAACCGGGGCGAGAGCGGCCTGCGTGATATCCGCGAATTGCGCGGCGAAGGCGGGGGTTTTGGCGAGGCCTGAGCCGAGGCCGGAGTTCTGCATCCCCACCTCGATGCTGATCGTCCGCGCCTCGACCTCGCCGAGGCCCAGCACCCGCGCGAGGCCATAGCCGAGCGCAAAGCCGCTCACGTGCAGCAGGAAGGTCGCCAGCAACAGCACGCCGGCATGTTCGGCGATCTGTGCCTTCGCCCCGCCCACGATCCCGCCCACGATCAGGATGACGAGCACGATCGCCACCAGCGGCAGACCTGCGTTCACGGCCTCCGCCGCGCGCGGGAACAGGCGGTTCAGCAGCGTCCCCGCCACCACCGGCAGAGCCACGATGCTGACCATCTGGACGAGCAGATTCCAGCGGTCGATCTCCACATAGGCCCCCGCCAACCACCCCGTCAGCAGCGGGGTCAGCACCACGGCGGCCAGCGTCGAGGCCATCGTCATCGCCACCGACAGCGCCACATGCCCGCGGGCGATATAGGTGACGACGTTCGATGCGGTGCCGCCCGGGCAGCAGGCGACGAGGATCAGCCCCACCGCCAGCCCCGGCTCCAGATCGAGGCCCTTCGCAATGGCGAAGCCCGACAGCGGCATCACCGCGAATTGCAGGCCCACTCCCGCCAGCAGCGCCTTCGGCACCCGAGCCAGCGCGCGGTAATCGGCGAAGGTCAGCGTCAGCCCCATCGCCAGCATCACCGTGCCCAATGCCAGCGACAGCAGCGGCTGGCCCGCCACCGCGATCCGCCCGTCGGTCATCCAGGTGAAGCCCGCCGGCCACACCCATGCCAGCGCCACGCCCGCCACGGTCAGCAAGGCGAAATTGTTGGTGATCCGGTTGAGCATCGCGCTTCCTGTTCTGGGGCCCCCGTCAGCGGCCGACCCGGTTCGACCAACGACATGCCCCGCCCTAGCAATATCCTTGCCCGCCGCTAGTCTCCCGCGCGGACAGAGGGAGAGTTTTCATGCGCCACACCATCGCCGCCCTGCTTGCAGGCGCCGCCTGCCTCGCCGCGCTTGCCCCCATGCCGCTGGCCGCACAGTCCAAGGGCAAAGCCGCTAAGTCCGACGATACGTGGAGCGTCGAGGCCCCCAAAGGCGCCGCCATCAAGCAGGTGCCGATCCGCACCGACGAGGGCACGTGGATGGATGTCGACGTCTCGCCTGACGGGCGGACGCTCGCCTTCACTCTGCTGGGCGACATCTACACCATGCCCATCACCGGCGGCACGCCGCGGCGCATCGCGGAAGGGATGGCGTGGGAGGTCCACCCGCGTTTCTCCCCCGATGGCAAGCGCATCGCCTTCACCTCCGACCGCGGCGGGGGCGACAATATCTGGGTGATGAACGCCGACGGCTCGGACAAGCGGCAGGTCACCAAGGAGGACTTCCGCCTCGTCAACCAGCCCAGCTGGTCGCCCGACGGGCGCTTCATCGCGGCGAAGAAGCACTACACCACCGAAAGGTCGCTCGGCACGGGCGAGGTGTGGCTCTATCATGTCGCGGGCGGCGGCGGGGTGCAGGTGGTGGAGCGCGCCAGCACCGCCTTGCAGAAGGAGCTGGGCGAGCCCGTCTTCGCGCCCGACGGCTCGGCGATCTACTACACCCGCAACACGACGCCGGGGCCGATCTTCGAATACGCGCAGGATTCCCAGACCGGCATCTTCGCCATCGAGCGCCATGACCTTGCCACCGGCGAAGTCACCACCGCGGTCGATGGCTACGGCGGCGCGGTGCGCCCTGCGCCTTCGCCCGACGGCAAGGACATCGCCTTCGTCCGCCGCGACAAGGACCAGAGCCAATTGTGGGTCAAGGACCTCGCCTCGGGCCGCGAGCGGATGATCTACGGCAAGCTCGATCTCGATGTGCAGGAGACCTGGGCCGTCACCGGGGTCTATCCCAACATCGCCTGGCTGCCCGACAGCAGCGCCATCATCTTCTGGGCGGGCGGCAAGATCAACCGCGTGGGCCGCGACGGCAGCGGGCACGGCGTGATCCCCTTCACCGTCAACGACACCCGCGCCGTCGCCGACGCGCCGCATCCGGCGATTCCCGTCGCGCCCGATACTTTCACAACCACCATGCCGCGCTTCGCCACCCTCTCGCCCGATGGATCGCGGGTGGTGTTCGAAAGCCTCGGGCGGCTTCACACGAAGTCCGCGCGCGGCAAGGACGCGCCCGCGCCGCTGACCGGCGATCCGGCTGACGTCGTCGAAGGCTTCCCGGCCTTCAGCCGCGACGGCAGCCGCCTCGCCTATGTGCGCTGGAGCGACGCGACGCTGGGCGAGATCGTCATTGCCGATGCGACCGGCCAGAACCGCCGCGTGCTGACCGGGCCGGGGCATTTCGGCAACCTCGCCTTTTCGCCCGATGGGACCATGATCGCCTTCGAGAAGCGCAGCGGCGGCTTCCTCACCGCGCCCGGATACTCCGAGAATACCGGCATCTATGTCATGCCCACCGACGGATCGGGCGCGCCGCGGCTCGTCAGCCGGGACGGGGCGAACCCGCAATGGGGCGCGGGCAATGACCGGCTGTTCATGGTCGCGGGCGAGGATGGCGGACTGGCGCTGGTCTCGACCGACCTTTCGGGGGAGGCGCGGCGGGTCCACGCCAAGGGCGAACTCGCCAATGACCTGCGCATTGCGCCCGATGGCCGCACCATCGCCTTCCGCCAGAATTACGAGGTCTTCGCCATGCCGCTGGTCCCCGGCGGCAAGCCGGTCGACGTCAGCGAGGGCGGCGGTTCGCTGCCCGTCACCAAGGTCAGCACCGGGGGCGCGGATTATCTCGGCTGGGCGAACGGGGGCGATACGCTGTTCTGGTCGATCGGGCCTTCCTTGCAGAGCGCCAGCGTCCCCGCGCTGTTCGCCAACGCCCCCGAGGCGGACGGCGACAAGACGGAGTCTGGCAAAAGTGGGGGCTACACCCCGCCCACCACCGGCATTCCCCTTCAGGTGACGGTGGAGAAGGCCAAGCCCAGCGGCACCACCGTCATTACCGGCGCGCGGGTGCTGACGATGCGCGCCGGGCTCGCCACTGACGAGGCAGGGGTGATCGAGAACGGCATGATCGTGATCGAAGGGGACCGCATCACCGGGGTCCATGATGCCACGGTGGTGAAGATGGCCTTCCCGGAAGGCACGCGCTTCATCGACGCCAGCGGCAAGGTGATCATGCCCGGCCTCGTCGATGCCCATGCCCACGGGGCCTACGGGGTCGGCGACCTGATCCCGCAGCAGAACTGGTCGCTGCTGCAGGATCTGGCGATGGGGGTGACGACGGTTCACAACCCTTCGAGCCAGGCGAGCACGGTCTTTCCCGCCGCCGAGCGCCAGCGCGCCGGGCTGACGCTGGGCCCGCGCATCTTCTCGACCGGCGAGATCATCTACGGGGCCAAGGCTCCGGATGTCTATGCGCGGATCGACAGCTATGACGACGCGCTGGCGCACGTGCGGCGGATCAAGGCGCAGGGGGGGATATCGGTCAAGAACTACAACCAGCCCCGCCGCGAACAGCGCCAGATGGTCGCGCGGGCGGCTGCGGCGGAGAACATGCTGGTGGTCGCCGAGGGCGGATCGCTGTTCGGGATGGACATGAACCTCGTCGCCGACGGCAATTCGACCATCGAGCACAATGTGCCGGTCGATGTGTTCTACGAGGACGTGCTGCAGTTCTTCGGCCAGTCGAACAGCAATTACACGCCGACGCTGGTCGTCACCTATGGCGGCCTTGCGGGCGATCCCTATTGGCGGCAGGCGACCAATGTGTGGGAGAACCCGCTGATGGTCCACACGCCCCCCAAGGCGCTGCTTGCCGAAACCGGCCGCCGGGTGAAGGCGCCCGAGTGGGCCTTCGTCGACGACAACAATGCGCGCGAGGCGCGCAAGCTCGCCCAGCGCGGGGTGAAGGTGAGTATCGGCGCGCACGGCCAGCAGGCGGGCGTGGGCGCGCATTGGGAACTGGGCAGCTTCGTGCGCGGCGGGATGAGCCCCGTCGAGGCGCTGAAGGCGGGCACCATCGTGCCGGCGCAGTCCTTGGGGATGGCCAAGGACATCGGCAGCATCGAGCCGGGCAAGCTCGCCGACCTCGTGATCCTGTCCGACGATCCGAGCGTCGATATCGCCAACTCGGACAATATCGAGAAGGTGATGCTGGGCGGGCGGCTTTACGATGCGCGGACGATGAACGAGGTCGGCACCGGCGACGCCAGGCGCCGCCCCTATTGGTGGGAAGGCGAGGGCGTGCAGGGCGCAGGCGGTTCGGCTGCGGCGACGGCCGAGGGCCATGGCCATGCCGATGGGGATGCGGGGTAACTGAGCCCTCTCGTCATCCCGGCGCAGGCCGGGACCCAGAGCGGCAAGGGCTGCACTTTGTGGCTCTGGGCCCCGGCCTGCGCCGGGGTGACGTTTGTCCTGAGGTGTGCCAGACCCCCTCCAGACCCCTCGCAGACCCCCCTCAGGGTCGTCTCAGGCCCCCGCCAGACCCCCGGCCAAATGCGTGTTTCACGTGAAACAATCGCCCTCCAGCAGGGTCCGCAGATCCTTCAGCGCCTTGGCCCGCAACTGGTGGACCCGCGGCACGCTGACCTCCAGAACGGCGGCGATCTCGGTGAGGTTCAGCTCCTCGACGAAGAACAGCTGGAGCACCAGTTTCAGCCGGTCGGGCAGCTGGATCATCGCCCGGATCAGCCGCTCGCGATCCTCCGACGCGCACAGCGCCTCGAAGGGATCGGGATCGTCGCTGGCGAAGGCGAGGCTGGTCTCGTCATAGGCGTCCTCGATCGGGGTGAGGCGCACGCCCGAGGCTTCGATGGCGCGCAGTTCCGCGTCGGAAACCTCCATTCTTTCAGCGAGTTCCGCGCGGCTGGGTTCGCGGCCCAGCGACCCGCGAAGCGCAGCGAGCGCCCGCTCGTACACCCCCCGCTTGGCCCGTGCGGTGCGGCTGTCATGGGCGACGCGGCGTACCTCATCCAGCATCGCCCCGCGCACCCGGATCTTGGCATAGGCGGCAAAGCCGTCCTCGGTCGGTCCGGCGTGGCGCTGGGCACATTCGGTGAGCGCGAGGATGCCGGCTTGCACCAGATCCTCGATTTCAAGGCCGTCGCGGCCGCGCCCGTGGATGTGCCAGGCGGTGCGGCGGACGAGCGGGAGGAAGCGGCGCACCCGGTCCTCGACCTCGGCTCGCGAAGGGGCATAGGGCTGCGTACCAAATGCCTGAACTGGCGCGGAAAAAGCGGCGTGATCGTGCTTCATGCGGCGATCCCCTCGGGCGGCAGGAGGGCGGGCGCTTCCTCACGTTCGCCGATCACGCCCACCACCGCGATCGGCTGGGCCGGGGGCAGTTCGGCGATCGACAGCACCAGGCAGCGCGGGCTGCGGTGCCGGAGCAGCGCGGCCAGTGCCCGGCGCGCAGGCGGCTGGACGATCAGCGCAATCGGCCCGCCCTCGGCATCGGCAATCCGCCCCGCCTCGCGCACGATCATGCTCGCGCAATCAGGCTCGATCAGCGGCTGGCCGGTAGCCGGATCGATCATCCCGCCGAGGATCGCGCTCTCCAGCCCGGCATCGAGCGTCACCACCTTCAGCACCTCGCCCGGCGCGGCGATGCGGGCGACGAGACGGGGGGCGAGATCGGCCCGCACGGCATCGATAACCGCATCGAAATCCGAGGTTTTCTGCAAGGCCAGCGCCAGCGCGGTGAACAGTGGCTGGGGGTGGGCAAGGCCGATCCCGTCCGCCAGCAGCGCGCGCAGGGTGCGGGTCAGCGCGGCGAGCGGGAGCGGGTCGGGGTGCACCGCCTCGACCAGCGCGGGGGCGCGGGACTTGAGGCCCTCGACCCACTCGCGCACCTCATCGGGACCGAGCAACTGGTGCGCCTCGGCGAGCAGCGCCTGATTGGCATGGGTGGCGATCACCGAGGCGGGATCGACCACCAGAAACCCTTCCGCCACGGCATGATCGCGCGCAGGGGGGGCGATCCACAGGGCGGGGCAATCGAAGGAGGGATCGCGGGTCGGCTCTCCCGTCAACCCGTGGCCGGGGCGCACGTCGCCCGCATCGATGGCGAGAAGCTTGCCCGGGCGCACCTGCCCCCGCGCGATGCTCACCCCGCCCATCAGCACGGCGTAATCCTGCGCCCCCAGTTCGAGCGAATCCCGGATGCGGAACTGCGGCAGCACGAAGCCGAGATCGCGCGACAATTGCTTGCGGATGCCGGTGATGCGGGTGACGAGCGGCGCCCCTGCCTCGGCATCGACCAGCGTCACGAGGCCATAGCCAAGCTCGAGCGTCACCAGCGTGCTGTCGGCGACATCGGCGAGCGCGATGTGATCGGGGGCGACCTCGTCTGCCACCTCCACCACCGGCGGCGGTGCGGCGGCCCGGCGCTTCAATTGCCACCAGATCGCGCCTGCGATGGCAGCGGCTGGGAGGAAGATCGCCTGCGGCATAGCGGGCACCATGCCCACCGCGCCGAGGATCAGCGCCACCGGCAGCCATCCGCGCGGGTCGGCGAACTGACCGCCGATCTGCCCGGCAAGATCGCGCTGGTCGCTTACCCGCGTGACGATCGCGGCCGCCGCGATGGAGAGCAGCAGCGCGGGCACCTGCGCCACCAGCGCATCGCCGACCGCAAGCGTCACATAGGCCTCGCCCGCCTCGCCTGCCGAAAGGCCGTGGGTGATCATCCCGATGGCGAACCCGGCGACGATGTTGACCCCGAGGATCAGCAGCGCCGCCATCGCATCGCCCTTCACGAACTTGCTGGCACCGTCCATCGAGCCATAGAAATCGGCCTCGACCGTGACCTCGCGGCGGCGTTCGCGCGCTTCGTCGGCGGTGACGAGCCCGGCGGCGATATCGGCGTCGATCGCCATCTGCTTGCCCGGCAGCGCATCGAGCACGAAGCGCGCCGAGACTTCCGAGACGCGGCCCGCACCCTTGGTGATGACGATCATGTTGATGATCATCAGGATCGCGAAGACGAACAGCCCGACGACGAAATTGCCGCCCACGAGGAACGCCGCGAAGCTCTCGATCACGTGGCCCGCAGCCGCGCCCCCCTCATGACCGTGGACCAACACGACGCGGGTCGAGGCGACGTTGAGCGCGAGCCGCAGCAGGGTCGCGAACAGCAGCACCGAAGGGAAGGACGAGAAATCGAGCGGCCGCCGCGCGTTGAGGGCGACCATCAGCACCGCGATCGAAATGGCGATGTTGAGCACGAAGAAGATGTCGAGCAGCAGCGCCGGGATCGGCAGCACCATCAGCGCCAGCAGCGCGAAGATGCCGATGGGCAAGGCCAGCGACGCGGGGACCCCGGCGAGGGGGACACCGACGCGGGCGAAGGGGGAGGCGGGGGCGGTCGTCACGGATGCACTCACAGGCCGAGCGCCTTCAGACGGTCATAGGCGCGGCGCACCGATGGCGTGGCGGCGGCGGCATCGGTGCCGAAGGTTGCGCCCAGCACCTGCGACATGGGCGGGCGTTGGGTGGGCCGCATGACCGCCGAAGGCAGCGATGCCTGAGTCAGCGCAGGCGGCATGCCGGGGCCGAACACCTCTTCGTCGGCGATCAGGTATGGGGTTGGGGCGGCGGAATAGTCGGCCCGCACGAAATTGACCGCGCGGCCATCCGAGGCGCGGTCGAGCGCGCGGCCCATCTTGCCCTCGATCAACCCCATCACCTGCGCGAGGCTGCGCGGGGAGCCGTCGGGGGCGTAGAAGATCGCGCGGTTGGCGGCAGCGGGCCGGGCGAACAGCGCGGCCGCGTTTTGGCCGGGATCGGCCTGCAATTCGGAAAGGAAGCGCCCTGCGCCGCCCGCACCGAGGAAATGGGCGAGGTAGAGCTCCCCATGGCTCGGCTGGCGTCCGAGGATCGGCATCAGGTGCGCGCGGTTGTCTTCGGCCAGCCCGGCCGCCATCAGCGCGGCGACCTGCGGGTTGCTGCGCAAGCTGAGGATCGCCTCGCGCCGCGCATCATCGGCGACATAGGCGCTGCCCGAAGCGGTCTGGTCGATCTGGTCGGCGACATGGCCGAGGCCGAAACGCGCGCCATGGCGCTTCATGGTGTCGAGCCAGGTGCTCTCGATGAACTGGTAGAGCCCGGTCGCGCTCGAGGTTGCGGCGCGGGCTTCGGGGTCCATGGCGGATTCGACCTCGGCCTGGGCGAGCAGGAAGTCGAAATCGACGCTGGTCGCGCGCGCTGCGTCGGCGATCGCGGCTTCGACGGATGTGCGGGGCCCCGCGATCTGGCGCGCAGCGGGGAGCGCACCGCCGTCACGCGCGGCGGCATGGGCGCGTGCGGCGGTCTCGAACCCGGCGCGGATCGAACCTGCGGGAAGGTTCATCGAAGTCGGGGAATGGCTCATGCGCGCATTTCGCTCCTGGATCGCCGTCGCGGTGGTGCGAGGGCTTGCCAGGCGGGAACTGCAAGCGGTGTGCCAAGTGGGGTTGCGGGATCAGCCCCGCGCCGGGGCGTAGGTCACCTTGGGCAGGCGGCCCGGACGGCCGGGGCGCCCGCCCAGCGCTTCGATGCGGGCAGCGACATTGGCGGCAAGCAGGTTGCGCACCCGGCGATTGACCTCGTTGAGCTGGCGCGCGGTTTCGGCGAGGTTGCGGGTCTCCCCGTCGAGCGGCTGCGGTTCGAGCGCGGCGAGGGCATCGCACAGCGCTTCCTTGTCACGCGCCGCACCAACCAACCCGTCGGCATCCAGCGCGGCAAGCGCTTGCCGCTCGCGTTCGAGAACGGCAATCATCTGCCGCAGGCCTTCCGCCAGCGGTCCGGCGACAATAGCGAGCGGAGCGGGGCGGCGCGCAGGGACGAGGATTTCGGCCATGGCCTCAGCTCCGCTCGGGCAGCGACAGGCTGACCTGCGCGGCGATCATCGCGTCGACGATCTTGGTCGGCACCAGCGGGTACGATCCGTCGCGCAGCGCGGCCTTGATCTGGTTGACGCGCTCTGCATCGACCGGCGGGGTGGCAGCATCGGCGGCGGCGGTGACTTGGAGGCTGATGCCCGGCGCGGCACCGGCGGCGGAAGTGCCGGCGGCGGCAGGGCGGGAGCGCGCCTCGATCTGGGCGCGCTCGCCAGCGGTCACGGCGCGCGCGGCGCCGACTCCGGGCAATTTGCTCAGTTCGACAGAGGGCATGGCGGGGTCCTTCGAGTGATGTTCTGTGGGCGAGAACGGCGGTGCGCGGGCGAGTTTAAGGGGCTCAGCCGGCCGGAATGACAGCGAGGCCGGGGCGTTCGATGCGGGCGCGCAGCGGCTCGCCCTTGCGGCTGGTGCGCACGGTGATCCAGTCCCCGAGCCCGCCTGCCTCCAGGGCCTCGCCCGCCTGCTGGACGCTGAAGCCGCGGCCGCGGACCACTACAGTGAGCGCGTCCCCGCGCTTGACCACGGGGGGCGCAGCGGCGGCGGCGGGGCCTTGCGCGGCGGCGACGGCGATGAAGATGCGCCAGGCGGTCGGCCCTGCACATTCGACCGCGACCGAAGTGCGCGCCGGGGTGTGCCAGCTCACCGCCAGCGGCGCGGCGCAGGCGGCAAGGCGCAGTCGCGGGTCACTTGCGGCGCGCGCGCCGCCGGGGGTGCCGGAGGGAGCGCCGGTGAAGGCGGCGACGGCGCGGTCGATCGTCGCGGGGTCGGTGACGCCGCCCGCGCGTGCCTGCGCCTCGGCGTGCGGGTCGCACAGCGGCAGAAGCATGGGCAGGATCAACGGCGAAAGCCGCCAGCCGTCGCGCCGGGTTGTGGTGGTGTCCATCGGGTCTGCGATCCTTGTATGTGGCCTTGCTGAAGGGCGAAGGTGCCCCTCCGTGACACAGCAAGGGCCATGCCAAGCCTCTGCTACGTGATCTTCCGGGTCCGGTCCGCGCGGGCGCTTAAGCATAAGCCACTAAGCCCGCGGCACCGTTCCACCATTGCCGATTGCCAGCCGACCATGCCCTTTCGTTCCGGATTTTCCCGTTCCTCCCGTGCCCGCGTCAAGACGCTGGCCCCTGTAACTGGCGCTGGCTTCGACCCGGTGCCCGAACCCGCGCCCGATGGCCGTGCGGCCGAGGCCCGGCGCCTGCTGCTCGAACAGATCGGCGATTTCGTCATCCGCCACGATCTTGCGGTGACCGCGCAGAACCTTGCCACCGTATGCGGCGCCCTGTCGGGTTCCCACCCCGAACTGGCCGGAGCACTGGCCGCGCGCGAGACGGCGGGCGAGCCGATCGACCAACGCTGGCTCGATACGCTCGCGCGGCTCGATCCCGACGCGCACAGTCGCATCGCGGCGCTCGAGGCGCTGTCGGACAAGCTCGAATATGCGCTGATGCGTTTTGCCCAGACCGCGCGTGCCGCCCAGAACGAGACCAGCGACCACCGCGGCGCGATCGGGGAACAGATCGAGGCGCTCGAAGGCCCCCCGGAACTTGCGCAGGTGCTGGGGCTCTCTCGCGCCGTGCTCGCCCGGATCGAGCAGGTCGAGGCGGCGATGGCACGCAGCGAGGCCGAGACCGAGCAGCTGCGCCAGAACCTTGCCAAGGCGCGGATCGAGGCCGATGTCGATCACCTCACCCGCCTGCCCAATCGCCGCGCTTTCGAGCGGCGGCTGGTCTCGGCGGCGATCGAGGCGCATGCCAAGGGCGAGCCGCTGGCGCTGGCCTTCTGCGATGTCGACCATTTCAAGCAGGTCAACGATCGCCACGGCCACAATGCGGGCGACCGGGTGCTGTGCGCGCTGGCGGCAAATTTCACAGAGCTGGCCGGGGATTCGTGCTTCGTCGCCCGTCATGGCGGCGAGGAATTCGTGCTGCTGTTCTACGCCATGGGCAAGGCACAGGCGAAGGCCCGGCTTGATGTGATCCGCCGCGCATTTGCCGCAAGAGTGCTAATGAACCGCGACACTGGCCAGCCTTTCGGGCGTATCACCTTCTCGGCCGGCGTCGCCGAAGTGACCGAGGATGCCGACATGCGAAGCGCTCTCGGCCGTGCCGATGCCGCGCTTTATCGCGCCAAGCAGGAAGGGCGCAACCGGGTGGAACTGGGCTGAGCCTCAACCGGGCTTGTCGTCGGCCATCGCCTCGGCGAGCGGCGTGTCATAGGCGAGGCTGGCATAAAGATCGGCGCTGCGCCCGGCACTGATGATCGTGCGCACCCGCGTGCCCCGCGCGCGCGCCTCGGCAGCCAGAGCCTCTGCGCGCGACCAGGCCGCCGCCTCGCCGCCCGGAGCATGGATGGCGAAGATCGTCAGCGTCGCACGCGGATCGGGCGCCTGCGATGCGAGCCAGTCACCCAGCGCCGGGCCGCCCGGCACGGGCCGGAACAGCGCCTGCGCGGCGGCGACCTCGGCCGTCACCGCGCCCCGCGCGTTCTTCTCCTGCACCGCGCGTGACGCAAGGCCGCGGGCGGTTTCGGCCTCGGCAGCGGGGAGGGCGGAGAGAGTGAGCAGGAACAGGATCAAGGCGAGGTCGGCAAGGATCAACTGCCAGCCGTGCCCGCCGCGCGCGGGAGCACCCGGTGGCTGCGCCATGGCGTGGTTCATGCGACACCCCTCAGATGCGCGCGCCGCCCCGCGGCGGCGGCGTCTTTCCCGGCGATCTGAGTGACGAACCAGTCGGCCAGCGCCTCGCGAGCCTGCTCTTCCGCGAGCCCCCGCCGCTCGATCGCGCTCGCCAGCGGGTGGCAGACAAGATGCGCGATCAGCGCGCCGTAGAGCGAGGTCAGCACCGCTGTCGACACCGCGCCCATGATCGCGGCTGTCGGGTTCGCGGCCGTGTCGGCGGGGACGAGCTGGGTCAGGCCGTAGAGCGTGCCGATCAGCCCGAACACCGGGGCCAGTTCCCCTGCCCAGCCGAACACCTGCGCCGCGCCCACGCGCCGCGCCTCGTCGACCGCGCGCTCGGCGCGGCGCATGCTGGCGAGGGCCTCGATCGAGCCATGGCGCAGATAGGTCTCGAGCATCAGCCCAAGCGCGCGGTCGGGCGGCAGCGCCGGGTCGGCGCGGCGGTGGCCGTCGCGCGCGATCGCCTGAACGGCCAGCGCTAGGGCCTTGCGGTTGGCGGCATCCGCAAAGCCGCCGCGCGCAAGCCGGAACGCCGCCTTGAGCGCCGCGCCGAATTCGCGCCAGCCGCAGCGCGCGACGGTGGCGAGCACGGTGCCCGCGACGACGATCGCCAGCGCTCCCGGATCGAACAACGAAGACATCGTGGGCGGCATTGCGGATCCCTCCTGCTGGTGACCACTCCCAGAACGGCGGGCAATCCAGCGAATTAAGCTGCCCCCTCGCCAGCGGCAGAGGATTGCCCTCGTGCCCGGGGATGGGCGGCAAAAGCCTGCCGCCAGGCGCGGCGGAAGCAGGGTGCCACCCGGCGAAAGCGGGTTTGGCACGCTTCCTGCTGAACAGACGGCGACCCGCGGGACACCCGCAGCACACAGGAGACCAGATCCCGTGAACGAGCGACTTTTCGGCATCCACGGCGCCGCGCTCACCCTGCGTTCGCAGCGCATGGGGGTGATCGCGTCGAACATCGCCAACGCCGCGACGCCCGGCTACAAGGCGCGCGACATCGATTTCAACGCCGCGCTTGATGCGCGGCTGGCGCGGGCGCGGGGCGTGACCACCGCTGGCGTCGATGCGGGGATGGTGTGGCGCCGCCCGACCATGCCTTCGATGGATGGCAACACGGTCGAGCTGAACCGCGAACAGGTCGCCTTCGCCGAGAATGCGGTTGCCTATTCCGCGACGCTCAGCTTCGTGCAGGGGAAGGTCAACACCATCACCCGCGCGCTGAAGGGCGAGTGACGGCCATGCCCGATCGCACCCCCATGACCCTGTTCGGCCTCACCACCCGCGCGATGAGCGCGCAGATGGTGCGGATGAACGCGGCGACCTCGAACCTCGCCAACGCGGGGTCCGTCTCCACCACCGAGGACGGCGCCTATCGCCCGATCCGCGCGGTCTTTGCCGTCGAGCTCGACCGGGCCTCGGGCATCGCCGGGGTCACCACCGGCGGCCTCGTGCGCGCCGAGACCGCGCCGACCAAGCGCCACGATCCTTCCCACCCGCTCGCCGACAAGGACGGCTTCGTCTTCGAGGCCCCGGTCGATGAGACCGCCGAGATGGTCGAGATCATGGAAAGCGCCCGCCAGTACCAGAACCTCGTGCAGGCGCTCCAGACCGCCAAGCAGCTGATGCTCGAAACCCTGAGGAGCCAGTGATGAACACCGTGAACACCACCCCCACACCCGCCGGTCAGGCGACGCTCGACCGGCTCAACCGCCCCTCGCAGCTCAAGGGCGGCGGGATGCAGACACTCGGCCAGGCCGATTTCCTGCGGCTGCTGACGACGCAGCTGACCATGCAGGACCCGCTCGCGCCGACCGACAACAAGGAGATGCTGGCGCAGATGGCGCAGTTCTCCGCGCTGTCCGCCACCACCGAGAGCGGGGCGACGCTGGAGGAAATCTCCACCAAGCTCGACCGCCTGATCGCGGCCCAAGAGGCCGCCGCCCGCGCTGTCACCGCCCCGAGACCCTGAACCATATCCCCTGCTGAAAGGATCACAGCCCCATGTCGTTCTTCACCTCGCTGTCCGGCCTCAAGAATGCCGAGACTGACCTGCGCGTCATCGCCAACAACATCGCCAATGCCGAAACCGTGGGCTTCAAGAAAAGCTCGGCGCAGTTCGCCGATCTGGTCGCGACCGGCTCTGCCACCGATCCGCGCCGCTCGCCCGGCATCGGCGCGACTGTCGCCGGGATCACCCAGGATTTCGTGCTCGGCCCGCTCGAACAGACCGGCCGCGCGCTCGACCTTGCGATCGACGGCGACGGGTTCTTCTCGCTCGCCAACCCCTTCTCGGGCGATGTGACCTACACCCGCAACGGCAATTTCCGCCTGACCGCGGCGGGCGAGCTCGAGGATTCGTGGGGCAACCGCCTGCAGGCCTATCCGGTCGATGCCGCGGGCAACCCGACCTCGGCGGTGCCGGCTGACGTCGATGTGCCGATCACCAATGCGGCAGGCTCGACCCTCGCCAACGTCACCATCGATGTGCGCGGGACGGTCATCGCCGCCTATGCCGACGGCAGCACCCAGCCGGTCGGGCAGGTGGCGCTCGCCACCTTCGCCGCGCCCAACGGGTTGCGCGCGATCGGACAGACCAAGTGGCAGGCGACCGGGGACTCCGGCCCGGCGGTGTTCGGCAACCCGGGCATCGGCACCTATGGCGAGATGATCAGCGGCGCGCTCGAACGATCGAACGTCGATCTGGCCGAGGAGATGGTCGCGCTGCTCACCGCGCAGCGCAACTTTCAGGCCAATGCCCGCGCGATCGATACCGCCACGCAGATTTCCCAGACCGTGCTGAACCTGCGTTCGTAAGGTGATCTGAGCTCATGGACCGGCTGATATACACCGCCATGACCGCGATGAACGCGGCGATGGACCGACAACGGGTGGTGGCGAACAACCTCGCCAACGCCTCGACGCCGGGTTTCCGCCAGGAAATCTTCGCGGTCACCCCGGCGACGCTGAAGGACGGATCGCTGGAGGCCCGTGCCATGGCGCGCGGCAATGTGCGGGGCGCGGACATGAAGACCGCGCGGGTGGTGCCGACCGGCAATCCGCTCGATGTGGCGCTGGAGGGCAAGGCGCTGATCGCCTTCCAGTCCCCCGACCGCCAGGGCGAGATCTACTCCCGGCGCGGCGACCTGCGCGTCGCGGCCTCGGGCGTGCTCGAGAACGGCGAGGGGCTGGCGGTGCTGGGCGAGGGAGGCACGCCGATTACGGTGCCGCCCGGCTTCAGCATCAGCCTTGCCGCCGATGGCACGATCCTCGCCAGCGATCCGGCCGCGCCCAATGCCGCCGCCGAGGCGATCGACCGCATCCGGCTGGTCAACCCCGAAGGCAGCCCGCTTGCCAAGGGGATCGACAGCTTCCTGAAGGTGCCGAACGGCGGCGTATTGCCCCCCGATCCGACCGCGCGCCTCAAGGCGGGAGCGCTCGAAATGTCCAATGTCGAGACCGCCGATACCCTCGTCCAGATGATCGAGGCGCAGCGCGCCTTCGAACAGCGGGCCAAGATCATCGCCACTGCCGGAACGCTCGATGAAGCCGGCAGCGGCCTCATGGCGCTGCGCTAATCAAAGGAACACCGACCCATGCCCACCTCAGCCCTTCACGTCGCCCGCACCGGGCTGGAAGCGCAGGATGCGCGGATGCGCGTCATCGCCAACAACCTCGCCAATATCGGCACCACCGGCTTCAAGCGCGACCGGGTCGACTTTGCGACGCTCGCCTATCAGGAACAGCGCGTCGCGGGGCAGGCCTCGACCGGGCAGACCGCCTTTGCGGTGGGCCTCAACCTCGGCACCGGAGTGCAGGTGCAGGGCACCACGCGCATTGCCACCAACGGCACCCTCAATCGCACCGACAACACGCTCGACCTCGCGCTTGATGGCGACGGGTTCTTCCAGGTGGAACTGCCGCCGGGCGGGCAGATCGGCTTCACCCGCGCGGGCAATTTCAGCCTCGCCAATGATGGCACGCTGATCACCGCGCAGGGCTATGCGCTGCAGCCGCCGGTGCAGATTCCTGCGGGCGCGCAGTCGATCTCCATCGCGCCCGACGGCACGATCAGCGCGCTCACGCCCGGCAATACCGAGCCGACGCTGCTCGGCCAGCTGACCGTGGCGAGCTTCGTCAATCCGGCCGGCCTGCGCGCGATCGGCGACAACTTCCTCGTCGAGACGGCCGCCAGCGGCCCTGCCGAGCTCGGCTTTGCAGGCGAAAACGGGCGCGGGCAGATCCGGCAGGGTATGCTCGAGGCATCGAACGTCAATGTCGTCGAGGAACTGGTCGAGATGATCGAGGCGCAGCGCGCCTATGAAATCAATTCCAAGATGGTGAGCGCAGTCGACGAGATGCTGCGCAACGCCAACCAGACGCTGTGAGGCATCCGATGACGGGTCGTATCATCATCCTCGCCGCGCCATTGCTGCTTGCCGCGTGCGGCGGGCTGGACGGCAAGGGGCCGCAGGTCGGCTTCACCGCGCCGCCACCGCCGGGGCCTGCGATGGTCGCGCCGGGCGCGAGCGCGCCGATGCCGGTCAGCGTGCCCGCGCCGCAGACCCCCGCCACCAGCGCAGGGGCGATCTTCCAGACGGGCACCGGCTATGCCGCGCTCGTCACCGGCACCCGTGCGCGTGCACTCGGCGACATGGTGACCATCATCCTCACCGAGGCGACCACCACCACCAAGAGCACGCAGGGCCGCACGCAGCGCGAAGGCAGCTTCGGGATCACCCCGCCCACCGCCGGGCCGCTCGATTTCCTGAACCCCGATGCCCTTAAAGCTGCGGCCGAAGGGTCGTTCACGGGCGGGGGCAATGCATCGCAGCAGAGCCGACTCAACGGTGCGGTCGCTGTGACCATCGCCGCGATCTACCCCAACGGCACCGCCGAAGTGGTCGGAGAAAAGCAGATGATGTTTAGCCAGGGAGACGAATGGGTGCAGTTCGCCGGCCGCATCCGGCTGATCGACATCGACAGCGACAATCGCCTTGCAAGCTCGCAGGTCGCCAATGCCCGGATCATCTATTCCGGCAAGGGCGCGGTGCAGCAGGCGAGCCGGCCGGGCTGGCTCAGCCGCTTCTTCAACGCGATCTCGCCGTTCTGAAGGGGCCGACAGTCATGAACCGCATCCGCATCCTCGCGCCGATCCTCTACCTGCTGATCGCTCTGGTCGCAGGCCAGATCCCCGGCCCCGCGCATGCCGAACGCATCCGCGATCTCGGCCAGTTCGAAGGGCTGCGCGCCAACCAGCTGACCGGCTATGGCGTGGTCGTCGGCCTGCAAGGGACGGGCGACAACAATCTCGAATACGTGACCGAAGCGATGCGCGGCGTTTCCGGCAGGCTCGGGCTGCAACTGCCGCCCGGCGTCTCGCCGATCCTGCGCAATGCCGCCGCGGTGATCGTCACCGCCGAACTGCCGCCCTTCGCCAAGCCGGGGCAGCGGATCGACATTACCGTCTCCACTTTGGGCCAGGCTCTGAGCCTTCGGGGCGGGGCGCTGATCCTCACCCCGCTCTATGGCGCAGACGGGCAGATCTACGCGATGGCGCAGGGCAATGTCGCCGTGGGCGGCCTTGGCGTGACCGGGCGCGATGGCTCGCAGGTCAGCGTCAATGTCGCGACCGTAGGCCGCATCGCTGACGGGGCGAGTGTGGAGCGCGCGGTCGCGACCGGCTTTGACGCATCGCCCACCTTGCGCTTCAACCTCCACAAGGCTGATTTCCTCACAGCGGCCCGCGTGCGCGACGCGATCAACAGCCGCTATCCCGGCATCGCGGCCATCGCCGACGGGGTGAGCATCGAGCTTGCCCTGCCGCAGGGCAACGACATCAGATCCGGCATCATGGCCGAGATCGAGATGCTTGCCGTCAGCCCTGCACCCGTCGCGGCGAAGGTGATCGTCAACAGCCGGACAGGCACGGTCGTCATCAACGACGCGGTGCGCCTCGCGCCGGCTGCGGTCAGCCACGGCAAGCTGGTGATCCGCATCGACGAGAACCCGGCGATCGTCCAGCCTGCGCCCTTCAGCGACGGCGTGACCGCGCAGGAGGAGGCGACCGACATCACCGTCGAGGAAACCGCTGACCGGGTCGCCTACATGCCCGCCGCCGCCTCGCTGACCGAGATCGTCGATGCGCTGAATCTGCTGGGCGTCGGCGCATCGGACCTGGTCGTGATCCTCGAAAGTCTGAAGCAGGCGGGCAGCCTGCAAGCTGAAATGGTTGTGCTGTGACCGGTATCGTGCCCCCCTCACGCGCCGTCACAACCGCCCGCAGCGCGGCGTCGCTTTCCCCTGAGCGCGCCGCGCTGCGCAAGGCGGCAGAAGGCTTCGAGGCGATCATGGTGCGCAAGCTGCTCTCCACCGCGCGCGCTGCCAGCTTCGCCGAGGAAACCCCGCTCACCGGCGGCGGCCTCAAGCAGTTCGAGGCGATGCGTGACGAGCACGTCGCCGACATCGCCGCCGCATCGGGCGGCTTCGGGTTTGCCCGGAGCATCGAGGCGAGCCTTGCGCAATACCTCCCCGGCAAAGGAGATAACTGATGCCAACCGCGATCTTCACCATTGGCCGTTCGGGCCTGACCGCGAGCCGCCGCAGCCTCGAGCTGACGGCGCAGAACATCGCCAATGCCGAAAACGTCGACTATTCGCGCCGCACCCTGACCCAGGGAGAACTGGTGATGACCGGATCGATCGGCACCAATGCGATCGATTCGCTCGGCGGGGTGCGCCCGGGGGCGATCGAGCGGGCCGAAAGCGCGCTGGTGCAGCGCCAGGCGCGCGACGCGACTTCGGCGCGGGCTGCAGCTGAGGCGGAATTCTTCGCCCTGCGCGAGGCGGAAAGCGCGCTCGAGACGTCGGGCGTGTTCACCGGCCTTGTCGAATACGAGGCGGCGCTGACGCGGCTCCAGAACAACCCGACCGAACCGGCGCTCAGGCTCTCGGCGCTGGAAGCGGGGCGCAAGATGGCGGGCAATTTCCGCATCGCCAACGGCACGCTCGCCAATGCCCGCAGCCTCGTGCAGGCCGAAGCCGGCGCCGAGGTGCTGACGGTGAACGAGCTGGCGAACGAACTCGCCAAGATCAACGCCGACCTCGTCGGCGCGCGGGAAGGCACCGCGGGCCGGGCAGCGCTGCTCGATGCGCGCGACAAGGCGCTGCGGGGCCTTGCCGAGGAGTTCGCGATCCAGCCTACCTTCAACGCCGATGGCACTGCCGACGTCATGCTTGCGGGCACTCCTCCGGTGGCGCTTGTCACCGGCGCGAGCGCGCAGGCTGTCGCCGTCAGCTACGCTGCGGACGGCACCGCCAGCTTCACGGTCGGGGGCGCCGCCTTCGCTCCGGGCGGCGGCGCAATGGCGGGGCGCGCGGCGGCGCTGACCGAGATGGCAAGCCTGCAATCCGCGCTCGATGGCCTCGCGGTCTCGGCGATCACCATCAGCAACAATGCCCAGGCCGCAGGCGTCGGCGCGGATGGCAATCCCGGCCTGCCGCTGTTCGCAGGCACGGGCGCGGGCAGCATCGCCATGGTGCTCGCCTCCGCCGATGGCCTCGCGACGGCGCCTGCCGGAGCGCCCGCGGGCAGCCGCGACACCGCCAACCTCGCCGCTCTGATCGCCGCGCTCGCCGGACCCACCGGGCCGACGGCGGGCACCGACAACCTGCTGCTCGGCCTCTCCAGCCGCGTCTCCGCGCTTGAAACCCGGACCGAGGGCCTCGCGGTGGTCGCCGCCAGCGCCGAGGCCGAGCTGCTGCGCGAAACCGGGGTCGATCTCGATACCGAGGCGGCGAACCTCGTGCGCCTGCAGCAGGCCTTCGAGGCCAACAGCCGCGTGATCCAGGTCGCGGCCGAGCTGTTCGATACCGTCCTCGGCCTCAGGTAAGGGAGCGCCTCCACATGAGTTCCATCACCAATTCGCCGGGTTCCTTCTTCAACCGCTCGCTGCGCGAGATGGCGAACCTCAGGGCCGGGATCGAGCGCAGCCGCACCCAGATCGCGACCGGCAGCAAGATCGAACGCGGCTCGCAGGATCCGGCCGCCGCCGCGCAGCTGCGCAGTGTCGCACGCCGCGAGGCGCTGGCGCAGGTCGAGGGCGACAATGCCGCGCGGCTCGGGCAGGACCTCGGCGCCGCCGCGACGGAGGTGGATGCGGTGACCGCACTGCTTCAGCGTGTGCGCGAGCTGGCGCTGAGCGCCGCCAACACGCCGCTGGGCGACAACGGGCGGCGGGCGGTCGCCTTCGAGCTCGCGCAATTGCGCGAGGAGCTGTTCAGCCGCGCCAACGCGTCCTCGCTGACCGGCGAGCCGCTGTTCGCGGGCCAATCCTCGGGCACCGCCTTCACCCGCGACGCCGCCGGAAACGTCACCTATGCCGGCACGCCGACAAGCGGCGCCGTGCCGGTCGCGCCGGGCACCGCGATCGAGCGCGGGTTGCCGGGCAGCGAGGTGTTCGAGTTCCAGTTGAACGGCACGCCTTCCAGCGCCTTCGCGGTGCTCGGCGGGCTGGTCGCCGCGCTTCAGGGCGGGGCGGCCGATCCCGCGGCGGCCGCCAATGCCGCGCTTGAGGGGATCGATGCCGCGCTCGATGCGACGGGCCGCGCCTCGACCATCCTCGGCACCCGCATGGCGTGGGTCGAACAGGTCGAGACGCAGCAGGCCGACCGCCGCGTCGCGCTGGCGCAGCGGCGCAGCCGCGTGGGCGATACCGACATCGCCGAAGCCATCGCGCGGCTCCAGCAATCGCTGACCGCCCTGGAAGCAAGCCAGTCCGCCTTCGCCCGCGTCAGTTCGCTGACGCTGTTCGACGCGCTGCGCTGAGGAGACCCGAGTCGTGTTTGTCGCCATCGGCATAGTCGTCCTGCTCGTCATGGTGTTCGGCGGGTTCATGCTCGCCGGCGGGGCCATGGGCCCGGTGCTGGCCGCTCTCCCGCTCGAATTCATGATGATCGGCGGGGCGGCAACCGGCGCGACGCTGATCGGCAATTCGATGCACGCGATCAAGCTGCTGGGCGCGGGACTGGGAAAGGTCTTCAAGGGGCCCGGATACACCGATCAGGACCACATCGATGCCATCGCGCTGACATCGAAGCTGATGAAGCTGCTGCGTTCCGAAGGCGCGGTCGCGCTTGAAAGCCATGTCACCGAGCCCGGCTCCTCGACGCTCTTCGCCGAATATCCGCGCCTCCAGGCCGATCCGGTCGTGACGGCGATGATCTGCGATCCGCTGACGCTGATGGTGGTTTCATCCGGCACGCTCGATACCCACGCGGTCGAGGAGATCATCGACAACGCGATCAAGACCCAGCTGCACGAGATGGACGAGCCTGCGCACATGATCCAGTCGCTCGCCGACGCGCTGCCGGCGCTGGGGATCGTCGCGGCGGTGCTGGGGATCATCAAGACCATGGGCGCAATCGATCAGCCTCCGGCGGTGCTGGGCAAGATGATCGGTTCGGCGCTGGTGGGGACGTTTCTGGGCGTGCTGCTCGCCTACGGCTTCGCAGGCCCGCTGGGGACGCGGCTGAAGCAGATCAATGCCCACGATCAGCAGATCTTCCATTCGATCAAGCAGGTCATCATCGCAAGCCTCCACGGCTATCCGCAGCCGCTGGTGCTGGAAGCCGCGCGCTCGGGCTTGCCGCCGGCTCACCGACCGAAGCTGACCGACCTGCTCGACATGATGCGGGGGCGGTAGGGGGATCGATATGGCAGACGCAGGCGGAGCCATTCCCGCACCGATCATCGTCAAGAAGGTCACGATCGTCGAAGGCGGCCACCATGGCGGTGCGTGGAAGGTGGCCTACGCCGACTTCGTGACCGCGATGATGGCGTTCTTCCTGCTGCTGTGGTTGCTCGGCGCAACGGAAGAGAAGCAGCGCAAGGGCATCGCCGATTACTTCACGCCGACGCTGGTCAAGCTGCGGCAGGAGAGCGCCGGGGCCGATGGTCTGCTCGGCGGGTCATCGCTGACCGATCCCGACAACTACCCCAACCGTCAGGGCCAGACGGGCACGCGCTCGATCACCATTCCGCGCGGCGTGACCGGCGGGCCGTCCGAAGCGGGCGGGCGCGGCGAGATGGAATCGAAGAAGCTGAAGGAACTGCAGGACAAGATCGAGAAGAAGCTCGTCCAGCGCCGCCAGCTGAGGCACCTCGCGCGCCAGGTCCGGGTGATGCGCGCGCCTGAGGGAATCCGCATCGATCTGATGGACAACGCCGATTTCTCGATGTTCGAGCTTGGCACCACGATCCTCACCAAGGAAGCGCGCGGGCTGCTGCAGGTGATGGCCGAGACCCTGAAGGAGGAAAACGCCCCGCTGATCCTGCGCGGACACACCGATGCGCTGCCATGGCGCAACGGGGTGGCGGCGAACAACTGGTCGCTGTCCACCGGTCGCGCCGAGGCGACGCGTCAGGCGCTGGTGCTGGGCGGCGTGGCGCAGACCCGCTTCGCCCGGATCGAGGGCGTCGCCGAGACCGAGCCGCTGATCGCCGACAACCCATCCGATCCGCGCAACCGCCGCATCTCTATGCTGCTGCTGGAGGGACGGGGCGCGGCCTCGGGAGGCCCTTGGGCACAAGCGCCCGCACCCGAGGCCCCCCGCTGACGCGGCGGGCCCGGTTAGTCGACAATCGCCTCCGCCGCGCGGCTTTCCGCCAGGGCAGCGCAGAGCATCCGGTAAGCGCGCGAGCTCCAGGCAAACAGCGTCAGCACGATCCCCAGCACCCCCGTCAGCGTGAAGATCAGCGCCATCCCGCGCTCCGGCCCGGTGCCGTACCATGCCCCGATCCAGTTCGCCCCTTGCCCATCGGTCATGAAGGGGATCGCCCAGAACTGGGTCAGCGGGCCGACGAGAAAGGCGGTCAGCGGCGCGGCGGATTGCTCGACGCTCTGGGCAAAGCCGAACACCCGGCCCTGCCGCTCCAGCGGAACGACCTGTTGCAGCGTCGTCTGCTCGGCGGCCTCGGCAAAGGGGCTCAGCAGCAGCCACAGCGTCGTCCCCAGCGCCAGCAGCAGCACCGAGGACTGGACCGAGAACAGCGACGCGACCACCCACACTGCGACGTTCACCAGCATCAGCGTGCGCAGCGGATTGGCCCCAAGTCCGGCCCGGGCGATGATGATGCCGCTGACGATGAAGGCGCTCGATGCCGCCGCCCACAACAGGCCCCAGGCCTCGACGCTCATCAGCGAGAGGCCGTATCCGTCCATCAGCGCCATGAACACGCCGCCCAGCAGGTTGTTGAAGCAGGCAAACGCGATCAGTGCGCCGAGCCCCGGCACACCCCGGATCACCGCGATCGTCCCGGCAAGGTCGATGCGCCCCGGGCCGCCTTCCTCGGCGATCTGCGGGGCGGGCTCGTCGAGCTTCACGGTCAGGAGGTGGACAAAGGCCAGCGCCGTTCCCGCCAGCGCCAGCACCAGCGTGCCGCGCATCCCGTCCCATGCCACCAGAAAGCCGCTGATGCCCGAGGTCAGCAGGAAGCCGATGCCGTTCACCATCCCGACCTTGCCGTTGGCCTTGTCGCGCGCGTCCGGCGCGATCAGGGCGGTCACCAGCGTCGGCAGGGCGATGAGGCGCAGGTTGCCGATGATGACGCCCACCATCGTCACCGCCATGAAGCCCCACAGGAGCGGGCTGTCCTGCCGGGTCAAGGCTTCGGGCGGGACCGCCAGCAGCAGCGCCAGCGCCGCGCCATAGAGCGCGAAGGACCCCGCGCTCGAGGCCAGCATCACCCGCTGCTTGCGGTGATGGTCGACAAGGCTGCCGAACCAGATCGCAAGGCTTGCGCCCAGCACCAGATAGATGCCGCCGATCACGCCCGTGACGAACACCGAGCGCGTTTCGAGAAACGCCCAGAAGATCAGCGCAAACCACACCGTCAGATTGACGATGGACTGCACCAGCGTGTTGGCAAGGACGAGATGGAAGGCGCGCATGGCGCTTGCACCCATCGCGGCTTGTGCGCGCAAGTCCAGTGCAATTGCAGGCTCTTGTGCGCTGCCCATCGAAAAAAGGGCCCGGAGCCTTGCGGCTCCGGGCTCCGGATGGGCCGCCCCCAAGGGGGCAGAGGGCGGCGTGCGGGAAGGGTGGGCTTAGCGCAGCAGCGACAGGACGTTCTGCTGCGACTGGTTGGCCTGCGCCAGCATCGCGGTCGAGGCCTGGCCGAGGATCTGGGCCTTGGCGAGCTGGGTCGTTTCCGCCGAGTAGTCGGTGTCCATGATCCGCGAACGCGCATCGGTGAGGTTGGTCGAGACGTTGGTGAGGTTGTTCACCGCCGACTGGAGCCGATTCTGGAACGCACCCAGATCGGCGCGGGCGGTGGTGATCGCACCGATCGCGGCATCGAAGGCTTCGATGTCGTTCGACACCGTCCCGAGCGAGTTGGAAGTGCCGATGGCCACGGTCCGGGGACCAAGGGCCGTCAGGGTTCCGGTCGGGGCAGCCGACGGCGACCAGTTGGCGATATCCTGCAACTGATCCTGATCGGTTTCGTCCGTGCCGCCGAAGACGAACCACTGACCATTGTCTTCGTAGAAGAAGTCGGTGCCATCGCCAACCACGTCACGCGTGCCGAGGACGGTCGTCGCGGTGGCCCCGAACGACACCGCGCCCGTGAGGTCGGCTTCAGTGGTGAGGTCGGGCATGGTGATTTCGATCGCATCGGCGTTCGACGCACCGGCCTGGATCGAAATGGTGTTGCTCGCCTGGTTGAACAGCGCCCGTCCGTTGAAGGTGGTGTTGTCGACGACACGCACGATCTGTTCGGCAAGGGCAGTGCGCTCGGCGTCGATGTTGGCGATGTCTTCGGTCGTGTAGGTGCCGTTCGACCGCTGCACGGTCAGCTCGCGCATGCGCTGGAGCATGTTGGTCACCTCGTCCAGCGCACCTTCTGCGGTCTGGGCCAGCGAGATGCCATCGTTGGCGTTGCGGATCCCCTGCTGCATGCCGCGGATCTGCGAGGTGAAGGAGGCGGAAATCGCGAGGCCGGCGGCGTCGTCGGCGGCGCTGTTGATGCGCTTGCCGGTCGACAGGCGCTCCATCGCGGTGCCGAGCATCTTGCCGGCGGTCACGCTGGCGTTGGTGGCGCGCAGGGCCGAGATGTTGGTGTTCACTACGTTCATCGTTCAAACTCCCGAATGGTCAGGCAGGACGAACAGGCCCGTCGCTGCTGGCCACTAGAGCGGCCGTCCGCCGGGATGTTTAAGCGGGAAAATTTCCCTATCGAAAACAATGGGAAAGTTGTCCGAGGCACGGTCAGCGCTAAGCCGGACGCGCCCCGCACTAGGTGTTCGCCGCTGGACCCATAGGGGAAGCTACGGGGGCTTAAATTTGCCTCGTGTCCAGCCTGTATGCGGCAGAGACTTGCCACACACTGGCACATCAACGGCAAACAGGGGCAGGCATGATGGAACCGGCGGTCAACGCAGGTTGGGACAGCACGGCGCGGGAGGGCAGGGCAACAGGCCCGGCGCGCTCCGGAGCGCCGGGCACCCACGACATCCTGATCGGCATGACAGTGCCGCTGATGGGCGGCAGCTGGCAGCGCGAGCGCATCGTGCTCGGCGAAGGCTTGCCGCCCGCGATGGCCGCCGGGATCGCGCGCAGCGGCAAGCTCGCCATCGCGCTCGATCATGCAGCGCCCGGTGCCGCCTCGCTGGCGCTGGTCGGGGCGGGCCGCCTGACGCTCACCTATGACCCTGCCGCTCTTCCCGAAGCGCGCGCCGCGCTGATCGCGGCCTCGGCGAGCGGGGGCTGGCCGGTGGCGGGCGATCCGCAGTCGCTGGCCCTGCTGACGCTCGCCGAACGCATCGCCGCCTCCGATATCCCGGTGCTGCTCGAAGGCCCGACCGGGACCGGCAAGGAAGTGCTGGCGCGCTTCGTCCACCGCCTGTCTGCGCGCGCCGCGGGCCCGTTCGTCGCGGTCAACTGCGCCGCGATGCCCGAGGCGATGCTGGAAGCCCTGCTGTTCGGCCATCGCAAGGGTGCCTTCACCGGCGCGGCCGAAGCGGGCGAGGGGCTGTTCCGCGCGGCCGACGGCGGCACGCTTCTGCTCGACGAGATCGGCGAACTGCCGCTGGCCCTGCAAGCCAAGCTGCTGCGCGCGCTTCAGGAGGGCGAGATCCTGCCGCTGGGCGCGACCAAGCCGCTGAAGGTGGATGTGCGCGTGGTCGCCGCCACCAACCGGCACCTTGCCGCCGAAGCGCAGGCGGGCCGCTTCCGCGAGGACCTGCTGTACCGCCTCAACGTCTTCCCCCTGACGCTGCCCGCCTTGCGCGAGCGGCCCGGCGATATCGCCCCGCTCGCCTTTGCCATGCTGCTGCGCCACGCGCCCCGGTCTGTCTCTGGCGCGGCGGGCCGCGCGGGCTGGATCGCCCGTGACGCGCTCGACGTGCTGGAGGCCCATGCGTGGCCCGGCAATGTCCGCGAGCTAGAAAACGTCATCCGCCGCGCGATCCTGCTGGCGGGCGACGCGGCGGAGATCGCGCCTGAGCACATCGTCTTCGATACCGCGGTGCGCGCGGTCGCCGCGACGGAATCCGCACCGGCCACTCCGGCGCCCGCAGCGCAGGGCCGTTCGCTCTCCGACGTCGCCTTTGCCTCCGAAGCGCGGGCGATCCTCGAAACCCTGAGCCGCCACGGCGGCAACCGCGCCGCAACCGCGCGCACCCTCGGCATTTCCGAACGCACCCTGCGCTACCGCCTCGCCTCGATGCGCGGGGCCGGGATGCTCGCCGCGGGAGGCGCGGCATGAGCGCGGTGGGTCGCATCGGCTTCGGCGTCGAGGATGTGATGGCGCTGCGCAGCCAGGTGCTCGCCCGCAGCGCCGCGCTGCGCGACGTGCGCGCGGCGAGCGAGACGGGCAGCGCGGTTCAGGCGCGCGGGCCGGCGCCGGCCGCGGGCTTTGCCGATACGCTCAACATGGCGCTGAAGCAGGTCAACGCGGTGCAGGAGCGATCGAGCCAGATGCAGGTCGCCTATGAACGCGGGGCCGTGACCGACATCGCGCAGGTCATGCTCGCGCGGCAGGAGGCGGGCGTCGCCTTCGAGGCAACCTTGCAGGTGCGCAACAAGCTGCTCAACGCCTACCAAGACATCATGCGGATGGGGGGCTGATAGATGGCCGACGCCGCTCTTCCCGTTCCCGTCGATCCGCCGGGCCTGCTCCCTGCGCCGACTGGCTGGCGCACGATGCTGCCGCCGCCGGTGGCGGGCTTCCTCGGTCAGCCCGCGCTGGTGCGCGCCCTGCCCGCATTGGGCGCGCTGGGCGCTGCTGCCGCGGCGGCGGGGCTGTGGATGGCAATCGCCTCCGGCCCCGACCGGGTGCTCTACACCAGCCTCACCGATGCCGAGCGCGCCAAGGTGGTCGAAACCCTTGAAGCGGGCGGGATCGCCTATGCGATCGACAACAGCACCGGCGCGCTCTCGGTGTCCGAAAACGACGTCTACCGCGCCAAGATGCTGGTCGCGAGCAATGCCGGGATCGCCGCGCCCGAGGGCGCCGAGGCGATGCTCGATTCGATGCCGCTCGGCACCTCGCGCACGCTGGAAGGCGAACGCCTGAGGCTCGCGCGCGAACGCGAGCTGATGCTGACGATCCGCGAGATCGACGGGATCGAGAGCGTGCGCGTGCACCTTGCCACGCCCGAACGATCGGTCTTCGTGCGCGAAAACAATCCGCCCAGCGCCTCGGTGATGGTGCGGCTGGTCGGCGGACGCAGCCTCAGCCCAGAGCAAGTGGGCGCGATCGTCAACCTTGTCGCCGCCAGCGTGCCGGGGATGAGCCCGGATGCGGTGCGGGTGGTCGATCAGAACGGCCGCCTCCTCTCCGATCCGCGGGCGCGGGCGGGCGAGGGCCTGACCCTCCAGCGCGAACACGAGGCCAAGCTGGCCCAGCAGCTCGATGCCCTGCTGCTCCCGCTGCTGGGCGAGGGCAATTACTCCGCGCAGGTGCAGGTCGAGCTCGACAAGTCGGAAGTCACCACCGCACGCGAAACCTACGAGAAGGAAGGCGCGATCCGCACCGAAAGCGCGCGCAATGCCCAGCGCACCGGGGCCGCGCCTGCAGGCGGCGTGCCGGGCGTGCCCGCCAACACCCCGCCCCCGCAGGCGCAGCTGGTCGACGGCGCACCGCAGCCCGTGCCGCCCGCCACCCAGACTACCACCGACACCGAAACCGCCACCGACCGCGCCTATGAACTGGGCCGCGAAGTCGCCGTCACCACCGCCGGGCCGGGCAGTCTGCGCAAGCTTTCGGTGGCGGTTGCGGTCAGCGACAAGGCGCTGAAGGCCGCCGCGCCCATGACCGCGCAGCAATTGCAGGCCCTGGTCAGCGCGGCCGTGGGCGCCGATACCCAGCGCGGCGACATGGTGCAGGTGGTGGCGAGCAAGTTCGAGCCCGCCGATCTCGAACCGCCCGCCTTCTACGAACAGCCGTGGTTCGCGATGCTGGTGCGTTATGGCACGGCGCTGATCGCGGTGCTGCTGGTGCTGTTCCTCGCGGTGCGTCCGCTGATCGGCAAGATCAGGGGCAAGGGTGACGGTGCCGCCGCGGCAACTTCTGGCGAGGACGCGCCGCTGGCGGCGGTCAGGGCCGATAACGACGCCAATGCCGACGACATCGGCACGCCCATCAGCTCCGACAGCGGCATCGCGCTCGACGACCTGCCCCGCCAGGTCGAACTTGCCCGGAGGCTCGCCGCGCAGCAGCCCGAACGCGCGGTCGAGGCGCTCCAGCGGATGCTCGAAGGGCCCGATGCGCCCGGTCCGGCGGCGGAGGCGGCATGATGGCCGAGGCCGATTTCACCCCCGCCGTCCCCGCTCCCGCCCCGCTGCTGAGCCGGGTGGACCGCGCCGCGGTGTTCCTGATGCTGCTCGGCGACGAGGAGGCAACCGGCCTGCTTGCGCGCCTTTCGCCTGCCGAGCTCGAAAAGCTCGGGGCTGCGATGATGGCGCTGGGCGAGATCGAACAGCCGCACATGGCCGAAGCCCTCGCCGATTTCGCGGGCGAGGCGGCGCGCGAGATGCTGCCGATGCGCGGGCGCACCGACCGGGTGCGCAGCCTGCTCGACAAAGCGCTGGGCCCGGCGCGCGCGGATTCGATGATGCAGCGGATCGAGCCCGATGCCGCGCCGCGCAGCCTCGAACTCGCCAAGTGGCTCGCCCCGGGCGTGCTGGTGCGCCTGATCCTCGACGAACACCCGCAGGTGATCGCCGCGCTGCTGTTGCTGATCGAGCCTGAACCGGCAGCCGAAGTGCTCGCCATGCTGCCGCTCGAATTGCAGACGCTGGTGGTCGAACGCGTGGCGAAAAGCGGCGCGATTTCCGCCACCGCCATCGCCACCATCGACACGCTGCTGACCCAGCGCATCTCCGCAACCTACGGCACGGCGGCGCTGATGCTGGGCGGGCCGCGGGAGGCGGCGAACCTCATCAATCTGGCCGCGGGCGAAGTGCGCAACACCGTGCTCCCCGCCATCGCCGAGCGCGATGCGCCGCTCGCCGAGAAGATCGAGGAGGAGCTGTTCACCTTCGAGATGCTGTTCGTGCTCGATCCGCAATCGATGGGCCGCCTGCTGCGCGATGTCGACAACGAGAAGCTGGTCGATGCCCTCAAGGGCCTCAAGGAGCCGCAGCGCGCGCCCTTCTTCGCCGCCATGTCGAGCCGGGCCGCCGATGGTGTGCGCGACGAGATCGAGCTGCGCGGGCGCCTCGCCAAGAGCGAGGTTGCCGCAGCGCAGAAGGCGATCGTCGAGATCGCCCGGGGCCTTGCCGATGCGGGCGAAATCGTGATCGGAAGCGGCAGTGGCGAATTCGTCTGATTGGCTGGGGGCGCTCGCCGCCGTGCCCGAACCCCAGATCCTGGGCGAGGCCGCCTCCGGCCCCGGCTGGCTCGCGCTGCTGGCCGAGGAGGAAGGGCCGCGCTTTTGCGAGGCTCCGCTGTTCGGCGGGGCACCGGTGGAAGTGCCCGCTGCGCCATCCCCGCCGCCCCCCGAGCCCGCGCCCGAGCTTCCCGCGCCCGATCCGCTCTCCGAGGCATGCGCGCGCGCCCATGCCGAGGGGCTTGCCGCAGGCCGCACCGCCGCCGAAGCCGAAGCCGAGGCGCTTCGGGCGCGCCAGCGGTCCTTGCGGCTCGCTTTCCGCGCGCTCGACGAAGCCGCCTCCGCGGTGCTCGCTGCGGATCTCGAAGCGACTGTGCTGGCGCTGTGCGAAGGGGTGATTGGCGAGGCGGCGCTCGACCCGGCGGGTCTTCGCGCCCGTTGCGATGCCGCCGCGCGCCGGATCGGCGGGGCGCCCGATGCTCTGGTGCTGCACCTTCACCCCGATGATATTGCGCTGCTGGACGAGGGGGCGCTCGCCGCGATGCGGCTTGCGCCAGATGCCTCACTCGAACGCGGCAGCGTGGTGATCGAGGGGCTGGAAGGCTCCATCGCCGATGGCCCGGCCGAATGGCGCCGCGCGATTGCCGCGGCGGTGCGGGGATGATCGCCGCATTGCAGCTTGATCTGGCGCGGATGCGCGCCGCCCCGGTGGCGCGCGGTCCGGTACTCTCGGGCCGGGTGGTGGCCTGCGACGGCGGGCTGATCGAGGTCGCGGGCCTGCCGCTGCCGGTCGGCTCGCTGGGGCTGATCGCAAACGACGCGGGCGCGGAGTGCCTTGCCGAGGTGATCGGCTTTCGCGCCGGACACTCGCTGATGATGCTGCTGGGCGATGCGATGCTGCTGCGCCCGCAGGCGCGGGTGCGGGCGCTGGGCGCTCCCGGAGAGGTGCGGGTCGGCGAGGCGCTGCTGGGCCGCGCGGTCGATGCGCTGGGAGAACCCATCGACGGCGGCCCGCGATTGGACCTGCCGCTTGCCTGGCCGCTTGCGGGGAAACGCGAGGGCGCGCTGGAGCGGGCGAGCGTTACCGAACGCTTCGACTGCGGGGTGCGCGCGATCAATGCGCTGGCGACCATGGGCATCGGCCAGCGGCTCGGGATCATGGCCGGATCGGGCGTCGGCAAGTCGGTGCTGGTCGATACCATCGCGGGCCATGCGGTCGCCGATGTCACCGTGGTTGCCCTCATCGGAGAACGCGCGCGCGAGGTATCCGACTTCGTGAACCGGCACATGGGATCGCACCACAAGGGCGCGATCGTGGTGGTGGCCGTGCCCGCCGACCATGCGCCCAACCTGCGGCTGAGGGCGGCGCAATATGCGAGTAGCATCGCCGAATACTTCAGGGCGCAGGGCAAGCGCGTGCTGCTCATCCTCGACAGCCTGACCCGCGTCGCCCACGCCGCGCGCGAACTGGCACTGGTGCTGGGGGAACCGGGCGCGGCGCGGGGCTATCCGCCGAGCGCGCTCGCCGCGATCACCCGGCTGGTGGAGCGCGCGGGCAATTCCGCGCGCAGCGGCGGGGCGGTGACGGGGATCTATACCGTGCTCGCCGACGGGGACGACACCAACGATCCGGTGGTCGATACGGCGCGCGCCATTCTGGATGGGCATATCGTCCTTTCGCGCGAGCTGGCGGCGCGGGGGCATTATCCGGCGATCGACGTGCCCGCCTCGCTCAGCCGCGTGATGGACGATCTGGTGCCGCGCGAGGTGCTCGCCGCCGCGCGGCGCCTCAGGGCGCTGATCGCCGCGCGCGAGAGCGGGCGCGATCTGGTGATGATGGGCGCTTACCGGGCCGGGGGCGATCCGCTGCTCGACCAAGCGCTGGCGCTCTCGCAGCCGATCGATGCTTTCCTGACGCAAGGTCGGGGCGAGGCCGAGGCGCTGGCGACGAGCCACGCCGCGCTGCTGGCGCTGATGGGTTCGCCCGAAGTGCGGCAAGGTGCGTGAGGCGCGCCGTCTCGCGCTGCTGCGGCGGCAGATGCTGATCGCCGAGGTGGCGCGGAAGCAGGCGCTGCGGGCGCTGGCCGAGGCGCTCGAGGCTGAGGCGAAGAGCGGTGCGCTGGCGGCGCGCAGCCTTCGATTGGTCGCCGCCAGCGCGCCGGAGGCAGGGACGACGACCGGCGCGGCGCTGGCGGCGCGCGCCGGTTTCACCGCCGGGCTCGCCCAGCTCGCCGCGCAGGCCGAGGCGGCGGCGCGCGATGCTGCCTTGCAGCGCGCTTGGCAAAGCGATGCGCTGGCCCGCGCCGAGACCCGCGCCAAGCGCCTCGCCGAGATGACCGCCGAAGCCCGCGCCGCCCTTGCCGCAGCGCAGGCCCGCCGCGAGGCTGCGCGCGAACTGCCGCTGGCACGCAAGTTGCACAGCCGTCCTGCAGACTGACCCGAGCAGCAACGAGGACGAACCCGACGTGACCAGCTTGCCCCCTTTCCTCCCCGAACCGCCCGCTCCCTCCCCTCTCGCCGGCGCATTCGCCAGCGGCGGCGCTGCGCCGACGGCGCCTGCCGGGGGCGGGGCCGGGAGCGACTTTGCCGGGCTGCTCGATGCTGCGGCGTCCGCAGCCCCCGCGTCGGGGACAGGCGCGAGCGGCGCTCCGCCTGTGCCCGCGCTGCCTTCGCCGGGGCCGTCCTTGCCGGGGCCATCTTCGCCACCCGCCGCCTCGACCGCAGCGAGCCTGATGGCCGAGAGCCTGCCCCCGCCCGGCCCGGTGCTTGCGCCAGAGCCGGTCACTGCGCCGACAACGCCGCTCGCTTCTGCAGGCGGCAATTTCCTGCCGGAGACGGGCGCGCAATTGCCGCCCGCGCTGCCGCTCGCGGACGCTGCCCCGGAGAGGGGCGTGCCGACGCTCCCCCTGGCCGAGCCCGATCTGCTGGACGAGCGGCAAGCGGCCGCGCCCCGCCCGGTTGCACCCGATGGCACCGGGACCGGCAGTGGCCCAGTGCCCTCGGCCCCCTTGCTTGCGGCTCTCCCCGCGCCGATCGCCCCGGCGACGCCCGAGGCGGGCACCCCCGCCGCCGACCGCCCGGATGACGCCGAGGCCCCGGCCGAGGCGCTTGCAGCGCCGCCGTTGGTGCTTGCAGGCTTGCCGATGGCTGCTGCCGCCGCGCCCGCTGCGGCCTTGCCCTCGTTGCCGGACGCAGACCCTGCCGGCGGCGCGGATCATCCCCGAGGGAGCGCAATGCCGGTGCCCGGCCTTGTGCCGACCGCGCCTTTGCCCGCAGCTGTCCCAGAGCTTCAGACCGCGGCCACTGGCCCGGCCAAGACCGCTGCTGCCGCCATGCCCGGCGCGATCGCTACCGCGGCTCCGGCTCGCACCGCACTGCCGCGCGATGGTGCGAAGGGGGCGGCGGAGCCTGCTCCTGCGCCCGCAGCGCCTGCGCCTCTGCCCACCGGCGAGAGCACGGATGCCGCTGCCGCCGCGTCCGCTGCCAGCACCGCCACCAGCACCGCCACCGCCGCCACGGCACCGATGCCCGCTGTGCTCGCCGCACCCGATGCTCTGCCGCTCGCAACCGGACCCGCGCTCGCCGCCGACCGTTCCGCCGAACCGCTCCCGCTGTCCATCGGGCTCGGCGCAGCCCCCGGTGCGCGCGGGGAGGCCGCAATCGACCAGGTCGGCGCCGTGCGCGAGGCGCTGCGCAGCGCGCAACCGGCGATGACGCTCCGCCATGCCGAATTCGGCACCATTGCCCTGCGCATCGAACAGCCCGCCCCCGACCAGTGGCGCGCCGTGCTGGCGAGCCGCGATCCCGGTTTCGTCCCGGCGATCCACGCCGCACTGGCCGAGCGCGCGCTTGCCCCTGCCGCCGCGTCCGACACCGGCTTCTCCGGCCAGCCGCAGCATGGGGCGTCCCACACCGGGACCGGCGACCAGCGTTACGGGGCTTCCCCTAATGGGGGGCAAGGAGGCTCGCAACCATACCTGGGCCAATCCGGATCGCGAGACGGCGAGGCTGCGCCGGACCACCGCCGCCCCTCGACCGCCGCCGCACTTGCGGCGCTCGGGGCAAGCGAGGCGGAGGATCCCGCCAGCCGCGCTTCGACAAAGGGCGGGTTGTTCGCCTGACCGTCTGACACGTTAACCGAGGGAGTTCACAGGGCATGGCCAAGGCAAAGGACAAGGCCGAAGGCGCAGAGGGCGGCGGCAAGTCCGGCAAGGGCGGGATCGTCAAGATCGCTCTTGGCGCGGTGCTGCTGCTCGGCATCGGTGCGGGCGGGGCCTATGGGGCTTTCGCCATGGGCCTGATCGGCGACGGACACGCCGAGAAGGAAATCGACCAGCCCAAGCTGGTGCGCAAGACCGATGTCGATCCCTATGCCCCGGCCGGCGAAGGCAAGGACAAGGAAGCCGCCGCGCCGGTCTATGGCGAAGGCGGCAGCAAGTATCGCACTGCCTACTATTCCTTCGAGGAAGCCTTCACCTCCAACCTCGCGGATTCGCCGGGGCTGGTGCAGGTCGAACTCGCGGTCTCGACCCGCCGCGACGGGCGCGTGCTGCAATGGGTCAAGACCCACGAACTCGCGATCCGTTCGGCGATCATCGCCCAGCTTGCCGCCACCACCGAGGCCGAGGCCTATGACGTCGCGGGCAAGAAGAAGCTTGCCGGACGGCTGACCAAGGCCGTCAATCAGGTGCTGGAGGAGAACGAGGGCTTCGGCGGGGTCGATGCGGTGCACTTCAAGGGGTTCCTGGTCCAATGAGGATGGGACATGCCTTTGCGCCCGCGCGGGCGGCGGCAGTGCATTGCGCCGAGCTGACCACCCGCGGACCACGGCCGGAGGAGAGCGCCGCGCTGCTGGCGGCGTGGCGGCGCGATCTGGCGCGGCTGCTGGCCGACGACCTGTCGGGGCTGCTGTCGGGCGACCGGCTCGATGCGACCGTCTCCGAGCCTGAACGCCTGTCGGGCGCCGATGCCTTGCGCCGCATCGGCCAGGTCGCCGCCAACGCGCTGATCCGCTGCGGGGCGAGCGGCGAGACCGCGCTCATCAGTTTCGACTTCGCCACCGCCCTCGCGCTCACCGATCGCAGCTTCGGGGGGGATGGACGCATCAACGGGAGCGTGCCCGAGGCGTTGCCGCGTTCCGCCGCGCTGCTGGTGGACGAGACTGCGACGATGATTGCAGGCGCGATCACCCGCGCCAGCTTCGGCGACATGCCGCCGCCGGCCGGGGCCAGCACGGGCGGAGAAGTGATCGTGCGCAGTGAAAGCGCGGCGCGGCTGAAACCCTTCGCGCTCGGCGGGGAGGCGCTGTTCTTCACGCTCGAGATCGCCAACCGGCAGGGCTGCACCTGGCGCGCAAGCCTTGCACTGGCGGCGGAGCGCATGCCGCGCCTGCTGCCCGGCGGCGGACGCCGGGCGCGCCCGCGCACCCCGCGCGAGCCAGCCACCGGCATGGCCGCGCCCTATGCGGCGATGCCGCTGCCGCTCCATGTGGTGCTGGCCGAATTCGATCTTTCGCTCGCCCGCCTCCAGACCCTTGCACCGGGGGACACGATCCCGCTCGCCATGGGCCGGCAGGTGCCGCTGCTGGCGGGCGAGACGCTGGTCGCCCACGGCTCTGTCGGCACCGCCGAGGACCGCATGGCGATCCGCCTGACGCGCTTTCCCCAATCCGTTCCAGTCGAAGGTGTCGCACCATGACCGCTTACCAACCTGCCGCTTTCGCCCGCTTCGGCGATGTCGCCGTGCGCCTTTCGGTCGAGCTTGGCCGCACCGAACTGCCGCTGCGCGATGTGCTGATGCTGGGCGAGGGGAGCACCGTCACGCTCGACCGGCTGACCGATGAACTGCTCGATGTCACCGCCAATGGCCGGGTGATCGCCCGGGGCGAAGTGGTGGCCGAGAAGGGCCGCTTCGCCTTGCGGATCGTGTGCCTGGTGGGCGAGGACGGGAGAGACGTGCCGACGTCTGGTGAGGGTTCGGCGGGTGAGGTGTCGGCCCCGGCCAGCGGACCGGTCGCTGCGCCCGAGCCTGCCGTCGCTGCGGCCCCGTCCGCGCCCGCTTCCGTTCCGGCGCCCGCCACTCCGCCGCCCCCGCCGGTCGATCCGCTGACCGCCATGCTCGATGACCTGACCTGAGCGGGCGGGGAGAGGGGCGATGCTCGAATACCTCCTGCGCCTTGCGCTGCTGCTGCCGGTTCTGGCGGGGCTGATCTGGGGGAGCCTGTGGCTGACCCGCTGGCTCCAGACGCGGCTCCACGGCGCGCCCGGTGGTCCGGGCGGCGCGGGGCGCCATCTCCAGCTGGTCGAAACCAGCCTGATCGCGCCCGGAATGAAGCTCGCCGTGGTGCGCTTCCATGACCGCGAGATCCTGCTGGGCTGCACCCGGCAGGGCATGGTCCGGCTGAGTGAATCGCGGCTGGGCGAAGCGCCCGTCATCCCGATCCCGGAGAGCGAATGATGCGCGCCGCTGCGATGCTGCGGGCGGCACTGGTGTGCCTTGCCGCGTTAACCATGTTTGCCGTCCTGCCCGGCATCGCCCACGCCGCAGCGCCTGCCGAGGTCGCCGCCCCCGATCTGGTCAAGGCGGGAGTCGGCACCGCGATCGAGCGCGCTCTGGGCGACAGCCAAGCGGGCGATGACAGCCCGTTGAGCCTCTCGCTCCAGCTGCTGGTGGTGATGGGCCTCCTTACCATCCTGCCCGCGCTGGTGCTGATGATGACGAGCTTCCTGCGCATTCTGGTGGTGCTGGCGATCCTGCGGCAGGCGTTGGGCCTGCAGGGCTCGCCCCCGGGGCAGGTGCTGGCAGGACTGGCGCTGTTCCTCTCGCTGTTCGTCATGGCCCCGACGCTGGACATGGTGAACGCGCAGGCCGTCGCCCCCTATGCCGCCGGAAGCATCGGCGCCGACGCTGCGATCGGCAGGGCGGGCGAGGCCTTCCACGCCTTCATGATCGCCCAGACCCGCGAGGCGAACCTGATGATGTTCACCGACATGGCGGGCGGCGGC
>VFQM010000239.1_pt1 | contig 66885 bp, 68 predicted proteins | sample 3512391 | NCBI WGS metagenome assembly VFQM01 (sample SAMN10412369, study PRJNA504923) | tailings metagenome | isolation source: Replicate 1 from Balatoc abandoned mine | place: Philippines | reverse complement strand
CCCCACGCCAGCCGGTGCGGATTCATGTAGCCCAGCCACGACCACAGCAGGATGCCCAGCCAGGGGCGCTTGAACACGAAAGGAAGCAGGCCGAAAATCAGGCCGGCAATGAATAGGTCTCTCATACGGATTGGGTTTTCTGCGCCATCGGTGAAATCGTGATGTCCGCCATATTCATCATCAGGGCATCGGCAAGGTATCCGGCATTCAGGAGGGTACACAATTGCGGCGCGGCGCGCAGGGCAGGCTCGCTCCCCGCCGTGCGCCGGTTGCGCCTGATCCGGGCCGGCGGGCGCCGGGGCCCGCGGCGCATCGGCAGTTCGAACCAGGCGGCCGGTTTCATACGCGCGGTTCAGGCAACGGCTTGCGCCAGCGCGCCGTGCAGGGGGACGTGGCTGACGACGTAGCGGTGTTTGCCCGAGGCTTCCGGCGCGATCGTATCCAGCAGGTTCAGATCGACGACCAGGGTGGCGCCCAGGCGCGCACGCAATCCATGCAGGATCGCCTCGCGCGCCGCGTCGTTCCAGCGCGCATCCGGCACCACCTGCACCTCCAGCCGGTCGACCGCGTGCTGGATCAGCTTGAACTGGCCCACGCCGGGAATTGCGCGCAGCACGTAAATCACCGCCAGCGCATGCATGATGCGGCCGTCGGCGGCGACGATGAAATCGGTCTGCCGCCCCACCACCGCATCCAGCACGGCGAGGCCGCGCCCGCCGGGGTCGGTCCGCCCCGAACGCCTGACCACGTCGCCGGTGCGGTAGCGGATGAAGGGCTGCGCCGCCGACACCAGGCTGGTGATCACCGCCTCGCCTTCCTCTGCCGGATTGCCCGCCGCATCCAGCACCTCGACGAGATGCGTCTCGCTCATCTGCAGCAGCGAGCCGTCCGGCGCCTGCAGCGCCATCAGGCCGGCGTCGCGGGCGCCGTACTCGACCGAGACCGGCACCCCGAACACGCGTTCGATCAACTCGCGCTGATGCGGAAACAGCGGCTCGCCGGTGCTGCTCACCACGCGCAGCGCGGCCAGCTTCGGCCGGCTGCCGCGCGCTTCGGCATGCGCGGCCAGCAGCGCCAGGCTGCTGGCGTAGCCGTAGATCGCCTTCGGATTCCATGCCTGGATCGCCCGCAGGTAATCGTCCATGCGCGCGGGCGACATCTCGAACGCATTCAGCAACAGCTGGTTGACTAGGCGGTCACGCAGGGATTTGATGCGGTCGGTCTTGTTCAGCTCCACCGGCGCGCCCCACAGGTACACCTCGCGCTCGCCCGGGTTGACGCCCCACCAGCGGCGCGCGCGCAGCCGCCCGGCGGCGTCGGCGGCCTGGCGTGCCCGGCCGAAATGGAAAATCAGCGGCTCGCCGCTGGAACCGCCTGTGGTGTACGGGAACACCCCGCCCGGCACCCCGCGCCACACCAGCCGTTCGACGTTGTCGCGGGCGTCGCACTTGTCCATCGTCGGCAGGCGCGGCAAGTCGCTCGGCAACACCGCCCCGGCCCTGACGGCATCGGCCAGCCCGGCGGCCTGCAGCCTGTCCGCATGCCACGGGCTGTGCGCCAGGGCAAGCTGCAGCAGCACGTTGAGATGCCCGGTCTGATAATCCAGCATCTCGCTGCGCGACAGCCACTGCGTGCGCTCCAGTTCGGCAAGCACGGCGAAGGTCGGCCGGCGCATCGCCGCCTCCTGGGCGCGAAACACACCGCGGGCGAGCCAGGCGGGAACGCTCATGACGGCGTCCTCCGGGACAGCGCCCTGAAGCGCTCCAGCAATTCGTCGCACAGGCCGATCACGGCAGGCGCAATGTCGGGCGGGCGGCGGCGCTTCACCGACCGCGCATGGATGCGCCCGGCAGTCGCGGCATTGAAGCCGGGCAGGCCGAGAAAATCGTATACCGCAGCGACTTCGCGCAGCGGCTGCTGCACCATGTCTTCGTAAAAAACGACGCGCACGCGCGCATCGGCGGCCAGCTGCTGTTCGAAAAACAGCGCATTGCGGTAAAACCACATGATGGCTGCGCCCTCGGCTTCGCTGGCCTCCGCACGGTACAGCGCGGCGAGCAATTCACGGGTGGCGGGCGACATGCCGCGTCCGCGCCAGTCGCTCGCATCGCCCTGCGCCAGGCGCTGCCATTGCGGCACGAAATTGCCGAAGGACTTGATCGCCGAGCTGACGCTGGCGCGCCAGTCGCGCACGACCCACAGGGTTTTCGCGGGCGCGAACGCATCCATCAAGGCCTTGACGCGATCGAGCTCGCACAGCGCCTTGATCACGAAAACCGGCGCCGGGCATTGCAGCGCAAGCTGCCGGATCACGGCCAGATCGCGCATCTCGTAGCGCTCGAACGCACGCGGATCGGTCTCGTGGAAAACCTGGGTCATCGCGCTGGCATCCAGCACGTCCATCAAGAGGTTGGTGCCCGAGCGCTGCATCCCGGCAACGAACACATGCTGCGCGAGCGGGCGCGGCAGCACGCGCTGGCGCAACGCCTTGGCGTGCCGCCACAGCGCATGCCGGATGCGCACAGGCAGGCTGCGGGCGTCGTGGCCGGTGGCGGGTTTGGGCTGGCTTGTCATTTGGCGGCTGCGGCGCTTGGCCGGATTGATTCCGGCGCCCCCGCCAGCACCTGCTCGAACGCGCTCAGCAGCTGCGCCACGCGCTTGTCCCACTGGTTGGCGCGGGCGTATTCGAGGATCGCGGCGCGGTTCCAGTCCGCAGTCAGCGCGGCATCCAGCGCCTGCCGCAAGGCCGCCGCGTCGCCGAACGGCACCACGCTGCCGAGCTCGGCGCGGCAGACCACCTCGGCATTGCCGCCGACGTCGGTGGTGACGACCGGCAGGCCGCAGGCCATGGCCTCGAGAAATACATTGGCCCAGCCTTCGTTGCGGGTCGCCAGCACGAACACGTCGGATGCCGACAGCGGCCACTTGAGTTCCTCCGGCGGCAGCGCGCCGAGAAAATGCACGCGTCCGGCCAGGCCCAGCCGCGCAACCTGCGCATCGAGTTCGGGGCGCATGTCGCCTTCCGGGCTGCCGCCGCCGACGACGAGGTAATGCAGGTCCGGATGGCGCATGAGCAGCGCCGGCAGGCAGTCGATGACGCGGTGCATGCCCTTGCGCTCGACCAGCCCTCCCACCGAGACCAGCACGCGCGCGCCGGCCGGCAGCCCGAACCGGGCGCGCGCGGCGGCCCGGTCGACCGGCTGGAAAATTCCGGTATCCACGCCGTTGCCGACGACTTCGGTTTTCTCGCCGGCAGCGCCAAGTTCGAGCGCCAGCCGGCGCAGGGAATCGGACACCGAGAACACCCGCGTGGCGGCCTTGAGCGTGCGCGCCATGCGCGGACGCAGCGCCGGATCATGGCTATGCGGCACTTCGGTGCCGCGCAGGGTGACCGTCACCGGCAGGCCGAGCCAGCGCCCCAGCCGGACGGCGGCCTCGCCGTCCGGGTAGGCAAAGTGGGCATCGATGAGGCGCGCCCCCCCGGCCTGGAGACGGCGCAGCAGGAAAAAGCTGCCCAGCGCCATCGCCATGCCGTCCAGCCGGCGCAGCAGGCCGGGCAGCGCCAGGAAACGCGGGTGATACACGCGGATGCCCTGCTGGATTTCCAGCGCCGGCGCCGGCGGACGGTAGCCGGGGCGCAGCCGGCGGATCAGCGACTGCCCGGGAAACCACGGCTGCGGCGAGACGACGCAGAGCGGCCGGTGCTGCGCCACGCGGAACATGCGCTCGCGAATGAACAGGCCGGCGCCGGGGCGCGCCGCGCTGGGGAAGAGCGAGCTGAACACGACCAGGCCGGCCCGCCGCGGCTCGACTGTATCCGCCTCAGCCAAGCGCCGCCTCCATGCCCGGTTTCACGAGGCTGCCGTACACTTCCCGATAGCGCGCCACGCTGGCCGCCCAATTGCGTTCGGACTCCACGAACTGGCGGCCGTTGCGCTTCATGCTGTCCCAGCCCTGCTCGCCCTTCAGCAGCGCCACCACCTTGCTGGCGAGGTCTTCCGCATTGCCCGCCCGGAACAAGGTGCCGGTCTTGCCGTCCTCGATCAGCTCCTTGTGGCCGCCGACATCGGACGCCACCATCAGCCGCCCCTGCGCCATCGCTTCCAGCGGCTTCAGGGGCGTGACCAGTTCGGTCAGCCGCATCGGGTGGCGCGCATACACCAGCACGTCGATCAGGTCGTAGTAGCGATTCACCTCGCCGTGCGGCACCCGCCCGGCGAACACCACGCGCTCTTTCAGATCGAGCGCCATCACCTGCCGCTTCAGGGCCGCATCCTGCGGCCCGCCGCCGACCAGCAGCACCTTCACGTCGGGAACCTGCCCGAGGATCGCCGGCAGCGCGGCAATCAGCAGGTCCAGCCCCTCGTAGGCGTAGAACGATCCGATGAAGCCGAGCACGCGGCTGGTGCCGAGGCCGAGCTTCATTTTCAGTTCGGGGTCGGGCTTGCCGCCGACCGCGAACTGGTCGATGTCGACCGCATTCGGGATGACGCTGATCTTGCCGCGAGCGATGCCGCGCGCGACGAGATCGCGGCGCAGGCCTTCGCAGATGACCGTCACCGCGTCGGCATTTTTTACCGCCCAGGTTTCCAGCGCGCGCGTCAGTTTGTAGCGCAGGCTGCCCTCTCTGGTGCTGCCATGGTCGACTGCGGCATCCTCCCAGAAAGCGCGGATTTCGTACACCACCGGAATGCCCAGCTTGCGTCCGACGCGTATCGCCGGCACCGCGTCGAGCACCGGCGAATGCGCATGGATGACGTCGGGCTGCAGCTCGCGCGCCAATCCCAGCAGGCGTTTCTCGATCGCCCCCATCACCGCGAACGGGTCGCCGCCCGGCAGCCGGGAGAGCAGGCCGGACGGTTTCGGGGTGCGGTAGAAATGCAGGCCGTCGGCGTCCTCCTCCGGCACGCTGCAATCGATCTGCTTGGGGCCGGACAGGTGATAGGTTTCCCAGCCGAGCTTGCGCTGGTTGCGCAGGATCGCCGCGCTGCGGAAGGTGTAGCCGGAGTGCAGCGGCAGGGTGTGGTCGAATACGTGCAGGATCTTCATGCCGCCTCGCGCTGCGTGTCGTCCATGCCCAGCACCTGCGCCAGGAAGGCGTCGAACATCAGCACCGTCCACAGGATCACCGAATAATCGCGACGGCCGGATTGATGGGCCTCGACCGCCTCGCGCAGAAAATCCTGGTTGAACAGGCCGCTGCAGGCCAGCCGCTCGCCCAGCACCACGCCGCGGATGGTGGCGGCCAGCGGGCCGCGGAACCAGGCGGCCAGCGGCACCGAGAATCCCATTTTCCTGCGGTACAGCACGTCGCGCGGCAGATACGGCTCCATCGCCTTTTTCAGCAGGTATTTGCCCTCGGTGCCGCGCAGCTTGAGATCGGTGGGCAGCCCGGAGACCCAGCCCATCAGCTCGTGATCGAGCAGCGGCTCGCGCACTTCGAGCGCGTGCGCCATGCTGGCACGGTCGACCTTGGTGAGGATGTCGCCGACCAGATAGGTTTTCATGTCGAGATACTGCACCAGCGACAGGGGATCGTCGGTGGGCGCCACCGCCGCATGGCGACGCAGCACCTCCACCGCCTGGTAGCCCTGCAGTTCGCGCTTGAACGACGGCGCAAACAGCTGCCTGCGCTGCGCATCCGACAGCAGCGAAACGCCGTGGAAATAGCCCTCGACCGTATCGCGCGCCAGTGCCTCGAAGGTGGTCTTGGCGCGCAGCACCCTGGGCGCCCAGTCGGCTTTCGGGTACAGCCTGCCGAGCGTGCCGAACAGCGGGCGGCGCAGCGCGAGCGGCATCGCCGCGCGCATCCGCTCCTCGTAGCGGAACCAGCGGTAGCGCCGGTAGCCGGCGAAATGCTCGTCGCCGCCGTCGCCCGACAGCGCGACTTTCACGTGCTTCCTCGCCAGTTCGCACACCCGGTAGGTCGGCAGCGCGGACGAGTCGGCATAGGGTTCGTCGTATACCTGGGCGAGCCTGCCGACCAGGCTGAAGTCGTCGGCGGCGACGGTTTCGACGTGATGCCGCGTGCGGTAGCGGTCGGCCACCTGCTGCGCGAATTCGATCTCGTTAAAGGCCGGGTCGTCGAAACCGATCGAACAGGTGTTCACCGGCGCCGCCGACTGCGCCGCCATCATCGCCACCACCGCGCTGGAATCGACGCCGCCCGACAGGAAGGCGCCCAGCGGGACATCGGCGATCATGCGCAGGCGGACCGATTCCTTCATCCGCTCGACCAGCTCGTCCATCGCGCCGGCCTCGTCTTTCACCGCCACCGGCGTAAAAGGCATGTCCCAATACTGCCGGGGCAATGCGCGCGCCTGACCGCGTTTGAGCGTGAGCGTGAATCCCGGCGGCAGTTTGTACGCGCGCTTGAAAATGGTGCGCGGCTCGGGCACGTAGCCGTAGGCGAAATACTCCTCGACCGCCAGCGGGTCGATGTCGCGCGCAAGGCGCGGATGCGCCATCAGCGACTTCAGCTCCGAGCCAAAAATGAATTCGCCGCTGTCGAGAAAGGCGTAATACAGCGGCTTGACGCCGAAGCGGTCGCGCACCACGAACAGCGTTTCCTGCTTGCGGTCCCACAGCGCGAACGCGAACATGCCGCGGAAGCGCGCGACGCAGGCTTCGCCCCAGGCCTCCCAGGCGTGGACGATGACTTCGGTGTCGGAATGGGTGCGGAAGACGTGGCCGAGCGCTTCGAGCTCGGGCACCAGTTGCTGGAAGTTGTAGATTTCGCCGTTGAACACGACCACCACCGAGCCGTCTTCGTTGAACAGCGGCTGCTGCCCGGTGGACAGGTCGATGATGGACAGCCGCCGGTGCCCCAGCCCCAGGCCGGGTTCCAGATGCAGGCCGCCTTCGTCGGGGCCGCGGTGAAACTGGGTTTCGTTCATGCGATGCAGCAGTTCGCGCGAAATCTCGTTCGCCCCGCTGGTGTCGAAAATGCCGGTGATGCCGCACATAGCTTGTCGTTCGTCCCTGTTGCTGTCGAGTTTTCAGGCTGCCTGACGGCGCCCCAGCGTTCGATCGTATACCCTGGCGTAGGCCTCGGCCATGGCCGCAATGCTGAAGCGCTGCTCGGCCTGCCGCCGCGCCTGCCCGCTGTGTTCGGCGATGCGCGCCGGTGAGTCCAGATAGCCGAGCAAGGCCTGTGCCATGTCGTTGACGTCGCCCGGCGCCACCAGCATGCCGTTGACGCCCGTCTTCACCAGTTCGACATTGCCGCCCACCGCGGTGGCGATCACCGGCAGGCCGCTCGCCTGCGCTTCGAGGACGGTATTCGAGATGCCCTCGTTCTTGGAAGGCAGCACGAATACGTCGAACGCCCGCATGATCTCCGCAATGTCGTGGCGCTCGCCCGGCAGCCAGGCCAGATGCGCCAGGCCGGCCTGCTGCAGCAGGGCCTGGCAGACCTCGCGCGCCGGCCCCTCGCCGACGATGACCAGCCGCGCGCGCTCGGCCCGCTCGGGCTGCCGGTGCACCAGCTGGATGAAAGCACGCGTAAGCATCGGGTAATCCTTGACCTCGACCATGCGCCCCACCGAGCCGAAAACGATGCTCTCGGGGTGGGCGAACGCCGGCCGCGCCCCCGCGCGCGGATGGAATTTCGCGCTGTCGACGCCGTTGTAGATCTGGTGCAGCTTGTGCGGCGGCACGTGGATGGTCAGGCGCAGCCAGGTTTCGAGGTCCTGGCTCACGGCGATGTAGTTCGACACCAAAGGCCGCGCCGCGCGGCGCAACAAATTGTATTTCCAGTTGCGCCCATGGAGGTCGAACACGTCGCGCCCGTGCTCGCCGTGAACGGTGGCGCGGATGCCGGCGGCGGCGGCGACGAACTGCGCTTCCAGCGCGGCCAGATTGCGGGTGTGCACCAGGTCGGGCTTGAGCTGACGCAGTAGTTTCCACAGCCGCGCCGCCCAGCCGAGGCCGTGTCCCGGTGCGCGCTGCAGCGCATGGAATTCGACCGCCTGCGCGCTGATGCGCCGACGGAAATCGCTGTAGTCGGTCAGCGCCACCACCGTGTGCCGGTAGCGCTGTGGCGGCAAGGCGTTGAACAGATTGACCATGCCGTTTTCCATGCCGCCGGTGTCGAAGCGATGGACGACATGCACGATGTGTGCGGTCACGGCCCGTCAACCCGGTCGAGCGCGCGCCCGATCGCGGGTTCCATGTCTGCGGCGAAACGCGCCAGCGCGGCGGTCGCGGTCTCGATCTCCGCATCCTCGTAGGGCGTGGCGATCAGCACCGACAGGCCGTCGTCGCGCCGCAGCAGCACCCGCTCGAAGGCCAGGCTCAGCTTGGCGAACTGATCGTTGACGGTGGCATGCCGGCCGATCAGGTTCCACTGCCATACCAGCAGGCGCTGGCCATTGCTGCCGCGCAGCCTGGCCTGCCGCACCTGGCGCGCCATGCCGCCGATCTGCACCGTGGCGAGCGTTTCGCCGACGTTGGACCACAGCGGATCTTTCTGCCGGATCATGAAGTTCTGCGAGTTGATGAGTTCGGCATCCTGCCGCTGGGTGACGTAGTAATTCAGTTCGAGCAACACGTTGCGGCCGGCCTGGGTGTAGGCGCGGCGCAGCTGGCGGTCGGCACCGATCCAGTGCGGCGTCCAGCCGGTGAAATCCTCGCCGGGCTGCCAGCCGCCCTGCGCCTGAATCTGCAATGCGGGCATGGCCGGCAGCGCGCGCGCGTCGAGCCAGCCGGCGTAGGCCGGCCACAGGCCGGCCACCGCCAGCGCCGCGATCGCCACCGGCAGCAGCGGGCGCGCAGCGGCGCCGTCTGCGGACGGTGCAAGCCCGGACGCGACAGCGGGCTCGGGCTGCTCGTCTTCGCGCCAGAAACTGCCGACCCAGAACAGCAGCAGCATGACGAGGCCGAAAAACACCCAGCCGTAAATGTAATGATCGATGCCCAGCGCCAGCTTCATGTCGGACAGGTGGGCGATCATCACGATCAGATAGGCGCGCCCGCTGTTGGCGAAGATCGGCACGACGATGGCGGCGAGCGAGAACAGCAGCCGGCGTTGCCACGAACGGTAGGTGAGGTAGGCGTACAACACGCCGAGCGTGACCGAGGCAATCAGATAGCGCAGGCCGGAGCAGCTTTCGACCACCGACCAGTCGCCGCTCGGGATGCTGAAAAACGTGCCTTCGCGGTACACCGGAATGCCGCTGGCCTGCAGCATCGCCACGGTGAAATCGGCCGTGACCCCCATCAGCGGCTGGATCAGGAACTCGCCCATCGGCACGGCGAACAGCAGGAACATCAGCGGGAAGAAGGCGGCCCGCACGAAAGCCGCTCCGAGCAGCGACCACACCGCGGCAATCAGCATGGCGACGAACGCGTATTGCGCAGCGACGTTGACGCTGCCGGCATCGGCCAGCAGCCAGCCGGCGCCGGCCGCCGCCAGCAGCAGCAGCCCGCGCAGATCGGGGCGCGGCCGGATCTGCGCCAACGCATCGCGCCGGCGCCAGACCAGCCAGGCGCTGATGGGAAACACCAGGTAGCCGTGCGTGAAGGTCTCCGACCGGTCCCACACCTCGATCATCGAATGCACGGTCGGCCAGAACGCGGCGCCCAGCAGCAGCAGGACGCCACTGGTCAGCGCAGCCGGCAGCAGCCAGCCGTTGCGCGCAGTCGAAGGGAGGGAATCGGGCAGGGCGTTCATGCGGGGCAGGTCTCCAGAGCGGCAGCGGCCGGCGCCGGTTCGAACAGTCCGTCGATCGCGCTCAGATTGCGCGTCCAGTCGTAGTGGGTCAGGATGCAGTCGCGCGCCGCCGCAACGGCTGCGGGCGCCTGCAGGCGGGCAATCACCGCGCGGGCGAATCCGGCTTCGTCCTGCGCCGGGATGAAATCGCGCCCGGCCTCGGCGCGGATGCCCTCGGCGGCCTGCGCGCTGGCGACCACCGGGCGCGCCATCGCCATGGCTTCGAGCACCTTGTTCTGCACGCCGCGGGCGATGCGCAAGGGCGCCACCGCACAGGCGGCGTGCGCCAGATAAGGCCGCACGTCGGGCACGCCGCCGGTGACCACGACGCCGGGCTGGCGCGCCAGCGCCCGCACCGCCTCGCCGGGGCGGCTGCCGACGATGGTGAACTGCGCACCCGGAACCGCGTCGCGTATGGCCGGAAAAATCCGCTCGGCAAACCAGGTCACGGCGTCGACATTCGGCCAGTAGTCCATGGCGCCGGTGAAGACCACGCCCTGCACGCCAGGCGGATACGGATCCGGATAGTCGCGCAGCGGCGAAAAATAATCGGCATCGACGCCGTTCTCGAACGCGCCGATCTTATGGCGCGCAAGCGGCACGCGCTGTTGCAGCAGGGCCGCCTCGTCGCGCGACACCAGCAGCGTGGCGTCGAAATCGCGCGCCGCCCGCGCCTCCCATTCGGCCAGCCTGCGGCCTTCGCGCGCATACACCCACGACAGCGGCCAGCGCTGGGTCAGTGCGTATTGCGTCCACTTATCGGAATCGACGTCGACCATGTCGAGCACGCGGCGCGCGAGATTTTCCGGCATGAACTGCGCCATCGCCGAGGAAAACGCCAGCCCGCGGGTCACTGTCCCGGAAGCGGCCAGCCCGGCTGCCCAGCGTTTGAGTTCGCGGCTGCGGTAATACGGCAGCGTCAGCGCCTCGCCGCTCAACAGCCCGCCCAGGCTCGCCAGCCTGGCGCGGCGCGCATGCAGCGGCAGCAGCCTGAGCGATGCGCAATAGGGCTGCAGGGCGTCCCGGTACTGCCAGTCGGCGGGGTCGTCGACGAAGGCGCCGAGATGGATTTCATAGCGTGCGCTCAAATGCCGCAGCAGGTGGAATGAGCGGATCTTGTCGCCCTTGTTGGGCGGAAACGGGATGCGGTGAGCAAGAAACAGCAGCCCTTCTTTCATGCCCTACCCCAGGTTCTTCACGATATGCGGCCCGACGACGTTGGCGAGTGCCAGCGGCATTTTTTTCCAGGCCTGGATGAAGAGGCGGTACTTGGGGTTGAGCGGATTGATTTCGGGGACGGTCTTGTCGCCCACCAGAAAATACTCGTAATACAGCGGCGTCGGCTCGAAGCCCCAGTTTTTCTTGAAATCGAACGAGCCGGTGCCGCGCTTGCTGCGGCCGAAATCGAATACGCGCAGCCCGCGCTCGCAGGCGCGCCGCATCACTTCCCAGTACATGAAGTCGTTGCCCGCCACCGCCCGCGCCGCCTCCACCCCGCCGCCGTAATACGGCAGCACTTCGTCGCGGAAGTAGAACGACATGACGCTGGAGATCACCCGGCCGTCGAGCGTGACGGTGAGCACCTCGCAATCGTCGCCGAACTCGCTTTTCAGCAAGCGGAAAAACTTGCGCGAAAACACCGGCGTACCCAGGCGGTGCACGCTCGCCGAGTAGGCCTTGAAGAAGCGGGCGGTATCGGCGTCGATCTCGCTGACCAGGCCGGCCTTGATGCCTTTCCTCACCATCGCGCGCTGCTTGCGCGGAATCGCCGTCATGTTGGCCTCGATTTCGGGTTCGATGGCCTTCTTGAACGTGACGTACAGATCCTTGGTCGGCCAGTGGGCATGCTGCGCGCTCTGGTTGCGGTATTCGAGCGCGCCGACTCCGAGCCGTTTGGCCAGGGCCTGCGCGGCTTCGTCGAGCGCACGCCAGGCCGCGTCGTGATCGGCCAGGATGCCGCCGTAGGCGCAGAACGGCAGCGATCCCAGGCTATGGCCGAACAGGCGGCTGTCGATTTCAACCAGCGGCAGCACGCCTGCCAGTTCGCCGCCGCGCTCGGCCAGCAGGAAGTGGCTGCGGTGGCCGAACGCATCCTCGATGACGCGCTTCCAGCCAGCACGGTGGAAAAAGCTCGCGTCGGGGTGCGCCTGGACATACGCATCCCAGCGCGCGAGGTCGTTCGCCTGCAGCGTCCGCACCGTGACTTCGGCGGCGGCAGCGGGCATGGCAAGAGGTTCGGCGGGTGTATTCAATGGGCAGGCAGGAACACGCGGTCGACGCGGTCCCATTCAAAATCGTCCAGCAAGCGGCGCAGCCTGTCCGGCATGCGCTGCAGGTTGACGTAGTGGCGGAAGCGCGTCCTGGCCGACAGCCCCGCCTGGCGCGGCTGTCCGGGATCGAGTTCCCACGGATGGAAATAAAACATGCACGGCGCCCGATCCTGCCGGTTGACGCGGCGCAGCATCCAGCGCGACATCGCGTAGGGCAGCAGGCGGAACCAGCCGCCGCCCGCCGCAGGCAGATTGCACCCCAGCAGCGGCAGGGTGGTCGGCGGCAGTTCGAGGATGCCGTCCGCGCCATTCGGGCGGTGCGGAAAGCGCGGCGCGTCGGGCATGCCGTAGTGATCGTGGCGCACCGGGTAAATGCTGGAGCTGTATACATAGCCGGCGTTTTCCAGCTCTTCGACCGCCCACCAGTTCGCCTGGTTGATGGAAAAGCTCGGCGCGCGGTAGCCGCGCACGGCGACACCGCCGAGGTCTTCGAGGATGCGCTTGGCGCGGACGATGTCGGCGCGGAATTCGGCCGGCGTGAGATCGGACGCGCGCTGATGGCCGTAGCCGTGGCTGGCCAGTTCGTGGCCGTTGTCGACGATGCGGCGCACCAGCTGCGGATAGCGTTCGGCGATCCAGCCGAGGGTGAAGAAGGTGGCCTTGGCGTCGGCCTCGTCGAGCAGGCCGAGAATGGCATCGACGTTGCGCTCGACCCGGCACGGCAGCGTGTCCCAGTCTTCGCGCCGGATGTGCGGCGCGAACGCCGACACCTGGAAATAATCCTCGACGTCGATCGACATGGCGTTCTTCATTCAGGCGGCCCGGATTCCTTTCTGCATCGGCAGCCAGCCCTTCAGCGTGTGGGCAATGCGCATCGCCGCGCGGCCATCCCAGTATTCGGGGATGCGCCCGCTCTTGCCGCCGTCCGCCATCATCTCGCCGAACGCAGCCCGGATCGCAGCGGGATCGGGACCGACCAGGGTATTGGTGCCCTCGGCAATCGTGATCGGGCGTTCGGTATTTTCGCGCAAGGTGAAGCAAGGCACGCCGAGCGCCGTGGTCTCCTCCTGGATGCCGCCGGAGTCGGTCAGCACCAGCCTGGCGTCGCGCATCAGTCCGAGCATTTCCAGATACCCCAGCGGCGGCAGGACATGCAGGCCATCGAGCCTGGCGGTGAGGCCGAATTTCTCGATGTTGCTGCGCGTGCGCGGATGCAGGGGCATGACGACCGGCAGGCTGCGATTGATTTCGCCGACCACATCCAGCAGCGCGGCGAGCGTGGCCGGGTCGTCGACGTTGGACGGGCGGTGCAGCGTCAGCACCGCATACTGCGGCAGCGCCGTGCCGAGGGTCCGGCTGCCCGGCACCGCACGCGCGAGATTGCGGTGCAGGGTATCGATCATCACGTTGCCGACGAATTCGACGCGTGCGGGGTCGATGCCTTCGCGCTGCAGGTTGGCGAGCGCGCTCTTCTCCGTGGTGAACAGCAAATCGGAAATCTGGTCGGTCAGCACGCGGTTGATTTCTTCCGGCATGCTGCGGTCGTAGCTGCGCAGGCCGGCCTCGACATGGATCACGCGCACGCCGCGCTTGGCCGCCACCAGCGCGCAGGCGAGGGTGGAGTTGACGTCGCCCACCACCAGTACCGCCTGCGGCTGCACACTTCCCAGCACCGGCTCGAAGCGCCGCATCACTTCGGCAGTCTGCACCGCGTGGCTGCCGGAACCGACTTCCAGATGGTGATCCGGGCGCGGAATGCCGAGATCGGCAAAAAAGCTGTCGCTCATCGCCGTGTCGTAATGCTGGCCGGTGTGCAGCAGCTGCGCAGCGATGCCGGTCTCGGCCAGCGCCGCCATCACCGGCGCGATTTTCATGAAATTGGGACGTGCGCCCGCGACACATAAAACCTGGGTCATGGCCGATCCTAATGCGCGGCGTCGCGGCGCCCGGACGGTGCTTCATCGTCCGCCGCGGGCCGCTCGCTGACGGTGTAGAGGATTTTGCGCACGATGGGCAGGATGCGGTTGATCGAGCGCTCCATCTGCTCGACGCGCAAGGCCAGCCGCGCGGTGTCTTCGCTGTGCAGCGCGCCGCCCGCGGACAGATGGTTGCTGACGCCGGTGCTGCCATGGAAATCCTGGTGCGCCACCTCGTTTTTCAGGTCGGAAATCACCTCGTCGACCTCGGCCTCGCCGAAATGGCCCTTTTCTTCGAGGAAGCCGAACAGCAGCAAGCGGTCGCAGGTGGTGTTGAGGCGGCGCGGAATGCCGCCGGTAAAGCGGTGCAGCGCAGCAAACGCTTCTTCATCGAAACCCGGATTGCCCTGCCAGCCGACGGTACGCAGGCGATGCTCGATATAGCCGCGCGTCTCGTCGGCATCGAGCGGCCCCAGGTGGTACGAGGCGACCACGCGCTGGCGCAGCTGCTGCATGTCGGGGCTCTGCAGGATGCCGCGGAATTCAGGCTGTCCCAGCAGGAAGGTCTGGATCAGCGAACGCTCGTTGCTCTGGAAATTGGACAACATGCGCAACTCCTCCACTGCGCGCGGCGTCAGGTTCTGCGCCTCGTCCACCACCAGCAGCGCGCGCTTGCCCTGGCGGCTGGCGGCGCCCAGGAAATCCTCCAGGTTTTTCAGCAGCGCGGACTTGGTCAGCCCCTCGTGCTGCAGCCCGAACGAAGCGGCCACGCTGCGCAGCGTGTCTTCGGCATCGAGCTGGGTCGACACCAGCTGCGCGGCCACCAGATTGTGGGCATCGAGCTGGCGGAACAGGTTGCGCACCAGCGTGGTCTTGCCTGCGCCGACCTCGCCGGTGATGACGATAAAGCCCTCGCCCAGCGACAAGCCGTAATCCAGGTACGCCATCGCCCGCTTGTGTCCCTTGGAACCGTAGAAAAAACGCGGATCGGGATTGAGCTGGAAAGGCTTGGCGCTAAAGCGGTAATAGTCTTCGTACATGGACGTTCCGTTGTCTGAGTGGGGCACCGCCCGTGTGCGCGCAGAATGCGCTGCAACGGCTGTGCCATTCCGGAATGGCGGTCAGAAGCGCATGCCGACCGTAGCCGTGAGCCGGTTCTCGTCGTAGTCTGAATTCGCGGCGTTTGAATCCCGTCGAGTATGGCGGAAAACCAGCGCGCCGTTGAGCTGGTCGGTGAAACGGCGGTTGAGGCCAAGGCTGAAGCTGAGAATGCCGTCCTCCCGGGCCCCGCCGCCCGTCACTGCGCTGTCCAGGCTATTGCGGCTGAGCGACAGGCTGCTGTTGGCCGTGGTCTGGGGAGTCAAGCGATAGCTGACGGAGCCGATCACGCCCTGAACATGGTCCTGCGCGTCGCGCAGCGCCTGATAGAGACGCTTGGTATCGTATGCCGACAGCCCGAAATCGAATCGGCCAAGATTCCACGACACCCCGGCCGTCAGGCTCTTGATGATGTAAACGCCCTTGGTAATGCCGATGTTCTTCAGGCCAAGGGCGACCAGAACCGGGTCCGGCAAATTGCTTCTGCTTATTATCTGCCCTGCCGTATAGGGCCCCCAACAACCCGCCGGAGACAGCTCTGCGAGGTCGGCGGCAGGCCGCAGAAAAGGAAATGTTTCGCACACAAAAAACAACTTGCTGCTTTCTTCCAGCAACTGCTGCGTGATGTCGCCAACATCCTCGGAATAACGCAGGTTCCAGTTTGACGAGCGCGTGCGGTGGCTGCCGGCAAGGCTAAAGGTGCGGCCGAAATAGCGCTCGCCCGCCGAAGCCTCGACGCTGGTGCGGCGCGTGGGCGACCAGCCGAAGCCGGCGCTGTAGGAGGAACCGCTGGTTCCGCTGGTGCTGAGGTAATCGTTCCAGTCCTGGCCGACCGAGCCGAACACGCGGAATTTGCGGGTCAGCGCATAGCCTGCGGTGGCGCTGGCGCGTTCGAAGGTGGTATCCACGGCACTGCGGTTTTGCGCCTTGCGGATGGAGTAATTGAGCCCCCAGCTGAGATCGTCGAAGCGGGTGCCGCTGTTCAGCCCCGCGCTGAACGAATTCGCGTTGGAATTGGCGGCGACGTCGTTCTCGAAAATCGCGCCGCTGGCGGTGTAGCGCGCCTGCGCGTTGGCGAAGGTACCGAGGCGCTTCCGGATGTAGGGGCTGATCGAGTAGGTGCCGACGGTGGCGCGGTTGCGGTTGTTGATTTCGGCGTCGGCGGGCGAGCCCAGCAAGGAGATGAGTTCCTGCGAGACGCGCGCGCTGCCGTCGACGAACAGGAAATCCTCGACCAGTTCGGCTTTGCCGGCGGCATTGAGGTTGTGGTAAAGGTCGTCGCTGGTGTCGCCGCCGAAACGCGCCACGCCGGTCAGGCCATATTGCAGCGTGGCCTGCGCCCGGCGCAAGCCCCTGGAACGCAGCATGAAGCCCGGGGTTGCGCTCAGGATCATCGCGTCTTCGGGCTTGCTCGCGCTTTGGTTGACGTTGTCGGTGTAAATGGCGGACGCATTCAGGGTCGGCTCGAAGCGCCAATCGGCGGCGGCTGCGGCAGGTGCGAATGCCAACGCGGTGAAAACGGAAACAGCGCCTGCGCGGAGAGCTTGCCGGTGCGGCGCCGCGCTGGCGCTGCCCGAGCGGAGCTTATTTTCCGGAACTGCCATAGTAGCCATAGTAGTAATCTGCGCCCGGGGTCGGGGTGGTCTTGTTCAGCAGCATGCCCACCACCTCGCATGACTGGATATGCCTCAGCGCCTCGCGCACCGCCTCCTGCGAGGTTTTTTCGGCTTCCACCACCATGACGATCTGCCCCATATGGGTGGCCAGCACGCTCGATTCGCTGGTCGCCAGCAGCGGCGGCGAGTCGAACAGGATTATACGGTCGGGATAACGATTCCCGATGTCCTCGACCAGGCGGGTCATGGCGGCGCTCGCCAGTAGTTCGGTTGCACGCTTGTAGGTGCGGCCGGCCGGCAGCACCGTCAGCTTCGAGATGTCGGTCTTGATCAGCACGTCGGACAGCTTGAGGTCCTTGTCCTGCAGCACATCCAGCAAGCCCTTGTCGGCATGGATGCCGAGATATTCGGGCACGCGCGGCTTGGCGACGTCGGCGTCGATCAGCAGCACGGTGCGGTCCATTTCCATCGCCATCGAGATGGCGAGGTTGATCGCGCAGAAGCTCTTGCCCTCGCCCGGCAGCGAGCTGGTGACCATGATGAGATTGCCGTTCTTGACCCGCGCGGCGCCCTGGCCGAAGGCATTGGCGATGAGCGGGCGCTTGATGATGCGGAACTCTTCGGCGATCTGGCTTTTTTCGGCATCCGGCGCCACCACGCCCATGCGGTGCAGGCGCGCCAGATTGATCGACTGCACCTGGCTGTTGCCTTCCGGCACCGCATCGCCACCCGGCGCGCTGAACATGGGCTCGACCGGGGTGGCGACGAAGGGCGTGGCATGGCTGCTGCGCTGCTTGTTGAGCGCGTTTTCGATCAGGCTGGCGTCGTGGCCGGGGTCGCCGTTGCTGCCGGGGGAATCCGGACGGGGTGCGCCGATGCCGATCTTGCCCGCTGCTTTTTCAATAATGCTCATGGTTTCTCCTAGCCCGCACGCGACACGACCATCTGCAGGATCATCACCGCACCGTATGCCGCGATCAGGCTGCCCAGCGCCGCCAGATAGGTCAGCAGGCCCTTGCGCTTGCGGCGGCGGGTTGCATCGGTCTCGACCCGCGATACCGCGCCCAGCAGCGGCAGGCCGGTCAGTTCGCGCAGCGCGCGGCGGTCGGCCACGGTACGGCGCAACTGGCTCAGCAGGAAAGCCACTGCCACGCCCGCGCCGAGGCCGCCCAGGGTTACCAGCGACAGCAGCAGCGGGCGGTTGGGCCACGCCGGCTGGCTCGGCACGAAGGGCGGATCGATCACCCGGAAGTCGACCGTATCGGTCTTGCTCTCGACTTCGCCGGACATGCTGACGGACTCGCGGCGCTTCAGCAGCGCATCGTAGTTCTGGCGATACACGTCGTAGTCGCGCGTCAGTTGGGTGTATTCCTGCTCAACCTGCGGAATCATGTTGGATGCATTGCGCAGTTCGCCGTAGCGGCGCTGATATTCGGCCACCCGCGCATTCAGCGACGCGACGGTGGCGTCCGCCTCGGCGATGGCGATGGTGAGCTGCTGATAGACCGGGTTCTGGATCTTGGCGCCCGCCGGATCGGCCTTGCGCTCGGCCAGATCGATTTTCTTCTGCGCCTCCAGCTTGTCGATCAGGCGCCTGGTCGCCTGGATGTCGGGATGCATGTCGGTATATTGCAGGCGCAGCTGGTCCATCTGCTTCTGCAGCGCCTGGATGCGGCCGTCGATCTCGCTGTTGGTCGATACCGCGGCGGCGGCCGCGGTGAGCTCGGGCTCCTCGTCGGCCAGCTGGCGCTTGAGCTGATTGCGGCGGTTGGTGGCTTCCTGCTGGTCGAGCTGCGCCTGCCGCAGCTGGCTGCTCGCTTCAGCCAGCTTGGCATAGTAGTCGCCGCCCTGCCCCGGCATCATGCCGATGTGCCTCTGCTTGAATTCCTTGAGCGCGTTTTCCGCGTCGGTCAGCTTTTGCTGGTATTGCTGCAGCTGCTCTTCGATGAAGCGCTGCGAGCTGGAAATGTCCTGGCGGGTCTTGCCCAGGCTGGTTTCCACGAAAATGGTCAGCAGCGACTGCACCACCTTCTTGGCGAGATCGCCGTTGGCATCCTGGTAACTGATGGTATAGAGGTTTTCGCGTCCGGCGTCGGCGATGGAAATCTTGCTCGCCAGGCCGTTCAGCATGGCTTCGGTCTGCTCGGGCGTTTTCGCCTTCACGTCGAGGTCGGTCATGCGCGCGACCCGTTCCAGCGTCGGGCGGCTGACCAGCTGACGCGTCATCAGCTTGATCTGCTGCTCGACATTGGGTTCGGCCGCCAGCCCCGACAACAACGGTTTCAACAGCGTTTGCGTATCCACGTAGACGCGCGCCGACGCCTGATAGCGGTCGGGAATCATCATGACCCAGGTCCAGCCGACAATGCACACCAGCCAGGCCATTGCCACGCCCCACCAGCGTCGCTGCCAGGCGGCTTTGGCATAGCCCAGAATTTGTTGCAGCATTTGATCCATGCGGACGTTCCACCATCAAAAAGCGCCGCGGTTGGCGGCGCAGACATACATACTTAGAACAGGCTTTCGGGCACCACCAGCACATCGCCCGGGCGCATGGCGACGTTGGCTGAAACGTCGCCGCCTTTCAGCAGGTCTTCCAGGCGCACGCCGAGGCGCTCCTGCTTGCCGTCCACGGTACGCAGAATGTAGGCCTTGTTGCCCGCGGCAAAATCGGTGAGGCCGCCGACTGCAATCATCAGATCGACCAGGCTCATCTTTTCTCGGTAATTCAGCGCCTGCGGCTTGGCCGCTTCGCCGACCACGCGGATCTGCTGGTCGAACGGCCCGATGCCGCCGGCGACGATGACGGTGACGATGGGTTCCTGGATGTATTTGGCGAGCGCCTTCTCGATGTCGCGCGCCAGCTGGCTGGGGGTTTTTCCGGAGGCCTGGATATCCTCGACCAGATTCATGGTCATCTTGCCGTCGGGACGCACCGGGAAGCTGCCGGACACCTCGGGATTGCGCCAGACGAACACCTGGACCGAGTCGCCCGGTCCGACCAGATAGTTCCAGTCGTAGCTGCCCGTCTGCGTGGGGGCGGGCGGATAGGTCGGCGTGCTGGAACAGCCCACCATGGCGGCCACGGCCAGCACCACCCCGACGCGTGCAATGCGCTTGTTGCTCGTAAACATTTCCACCCTCCCTTATAGGCTGTTAATCCGCTGGCATTATGCCAGAGCGGATTAAAAAACCGGTTTCATCGCCACAGACAGCAAGCAAGCCGCAGGCCAAACCGCAAACACTTCAGCGCCTTGATAAACAAGGGGTTTCGCGCGCCCCGTCCTGCCGGGAGCGTTGGCCGCTTGACAGCGTTGTCGTAGGGCCGTCGCCTGCCGCGGTATCATGCCGTCCATGAGCCCTCACGAGATCGACAGCCTCGATGCCCTGCGCCGGCGCATCCGCGAATTTGCGCAAGCCCGCGCCTGGGAACGCTACCATACCCCGAAGAACCTGGTGATGGCGCTGAGCGTGGAAACGGCGGAGCTGCTCGAGCCCTTCCAGTGGCTGACGGCGGAACAAAGCCGCCACCTGAGCGCCGAACAGCACGAGGCGGTACGCCAGGAGATTGCCGACGTGCTGATCTACCTGACCCGGCTGGCCGACGTGCTGGAGATCGACCTGCTCGATGCCGCCGCCGACAAGCTGGCGATCAATGCGCGCAAGTATCCCATCGACAGGGCGCATGGCAATGCGCTCAAATATTCGGACTTTTCGGATGACTGACCAGTATTTCAAACACCACGTCTTTTTCTGCACCAACCTGCGCGACGACGGCGCCAAATGCTGCGGCGCATCCGGCGGCCAGCACATGCGCGACTACCTGAAGAAGAAGGTCAAGCACGCCAGCCTCAATGGCGAAGGCAAATGCCGCATCAACAGCGCCGGCTGCCTCGACCGCTGCGACGAAGGCCCGCTGCTGGTCGTCTATCCCGAGGGCGTCTGGTACACCTACGTGGACGAAACCGACATCGATGAAATCTTCGAAGTCCACCTCAAACAGGGGCGTATCGTCGAACGCTTGCAGCTGAAGTGAAACGGCCGGACGAAGCAGCCAGAATGAAGCGCTACAAGCTGCGCATCCCGGTGCCGGCAGGCCGGCTGGAAACCGTGATCGACGACCCCGAAACCGAACGCCATGGCCTGCTGCTGGTCGCGCACCCGCATCCGCTGCACGGCGGCAGTCTCGACAACAAGGTCGTCACCACCCTGGCCAAGGCGGCCAACGAGGCGGGCTGGGTCAGCGTGCGCCCGAATTTCCGCGGTGTCGGCATGAGCGACGGCGAATTCGACGCCGGCGTCGGCGAAGCCGAGGATTTGCTGGCGGTCGCCCGTTTCGTCGAAGCCAGCTACCCCGGCCTGCCCTGGGTCCTGGCCGGATTTTCGTTCGGCGCCTTCGTGCAGCACCGGCTGCGCCAGCAACTCCACGCACAGCGGCTGATCCTGGTCGCGCCGGCGGTCACCATGTATGAATTCGACCCGGTGCCGCCCGACACCGTGGTGATCTACGGCGACGCCGACGAACTCATTCCGCCCGCCGCCATTCGCCTGTGGGCGGAGCAGCAGCAGCTCTCCACGAAAATCGTCCCCGAAGCCGGGCACTTCTTTCATGGCAGGCTCAAGGAACTGAAGCAGGCGTTCACGGAGGCCTGCCCGTGCTGAAGGTACGCGGCCTCACCAAACGCTATGGCGGCACCGAAGTGGTGCGCGGGGTCGACCTTCACGTGCGGCGCGGCGAGTGCTTCGGCCTGCTCGGCCCCAACGGCGCCGGCAAGACCACCACCCTGCGGCTGCTGCTGGGGCTGATCGAACCCGACAGCGGCAGCATCGAACTGGCCGGCATCGCGGTGCCGAAACGCGCGCGCGAGGCGCGCATGAAAGTCGGCGTGGTGCCGCAAATGGACAACCTCGACCCCGATTTCAGCGTGCGCGAAAACCTGCTCGCCTACGGCCGCTACTTCGGCATGGCCAGGTCCGCCATCGCCGCGCGCGTACCCGGGCTGCTCGAATTCGCCGGGCTCGCCAGCAAGGCCGACGCGCAGATCGCGCAGTTGTCGGGCGGCATGAAGCGGCGACTCACGCTGGCGCGCGCGCTGGTGCACGACCCCGACATCCTGTTCCTCGACGAGCCCACCACCGGGCTCGACCCGCAGGCGCGCCATCTCATCTGGCAGGGACTGCGGCGGCTGCTCAACGAGGGCAAGACCATCGTCCTCACCACGCATTTCATGGACGAGGCCGAGCGGCTTGCCGATCGCCTCGTCATCCTCGACCATGGCCGCGTGGTCACCGAAGGCGCACCGCGCGCGCTGATCGAATCGCACATCGAGCCCGCCGTGGTCGAAGTGTTCGGCGAAGGACTGGCCGACTGGACGCACGCACGCGCGGCCGCCCTGTGCCAGCGTTTCGAAACCGTCGGCGAGACCCTGTTCTGCTATACCGACAGCCCCGACACCGTGATCGGCGCGCTGAAGCAGGCACCCGCGCTGCGCTACCTGCACCGGCCGTCGAATCTGGAGGACGTGTTCCTCAAGCTGACCGGGCGCGATTTGAGGGATTGAGCGCATGACGCATTTTTTTCGCCTCCCGCGCCTGTCGTGGCGCTTCATCCCGGTGTGGCAGCGCAACTACCTGGTGTGGAAAAAGCTGGCCATCCCGTCCATCCTCGGCAACCTGGCCGACCCCATGCTGTACATGCTGGGCCTGGGATACGGCCTCGGCAGCCTGCTGCCGGATGTCGGCGGCATGCCCTACCTGACCTTCCTCGCCGCCGGCACGGTCGCCTACAGCACGATGAACGCCGCCACGTTCGAGGTGCTGTATTCGAGCTTCTCGCGCATGCACGTGCAGCGCACCTGGGACGCCATCCTCAACGCGCCGCTCACGCTCGACGACGTGATGCTGGGCGAGCTGACCTGGGCGATGGCGAAGAGCCTGCTGTCCGGGCTGGCGATCCTGGCGGTGATCTGGGGGCTCGGGCTCTACGGCGATTTCTGGATGACGCTGTGGATCGTGCCGGTGGTGGCGCTGGTCGGCTTCTGCTTCGGCGGCATGGGGCTGGTGATGAATGCGGTGTCGCCGAGCTACGATTTCTTCCTCTACTACTTCACGCTGGTGATCACGCCGATGGTGCTGCTGTGCGGCGTGTTCTTCCCGGTATCGCAACTGCCGCCGCCGGTGCAAAACGTGTCGGCCTGGCTGCCGCTCACCCATGCCATCGATCTGGCGCGCCCGCTGGTCGTCGGCAGCATGCCCGACAACATTGCGCTGCATGCCGCCGCGCTGGTGATCTACGGCAGCATCGGCTACGTGATCGCGCTGGCGCTGACGCGGCGGCGACTGCTCAAATAGTCAAACCCCCGCGGCCTGCTGGTCGGCGTGATAGCTCGAGCGCACCATCGGCCCGCAGGCGGCATGCCTGAAGCCCATCGCCAGCGCCTCCTGCTCGAACTGCGCGAAGCGCTCCGGGGTGACGAAGCGCAGCACCGGCAGGTGGTGCTGCGAGGGCTGCAGGTACTGTCCGAGGGTGAGCATGTCGACGTCGTGCGCGCGCAGGTCGCGCATCACCTGCAGGATCTCGTCGTCCTCCTCGCCCAGCCCCAGCATCAGTCCGGACTTGGTCGGGATGCCGGGATGGCGTGCCTTGAAGTCCTGCAGCAGCTTCAGCGAATGCGCATAGTCGGCGCCCGGGCGCGCCGCCTTATAGAGACGCGGCACGGTTTCCAGGTTGTGGTTCATCACGTCGGGCGGCGCCATGTCGAGCATGTCCAGCGCCTTGTCGAGGCGGCCGCGGAAATCCGGGGTGAGGATCTCGATGCGGGTGGCCGGCGAGGCTTCGCGCACCGCCGCGATGCACTGCGCGAAATGCCCGGCGCCGCCGTCGCGCAGGTCGTCGCGGTCGACGCTGGTGATGACCACGTATTGCAGCGCCATCAGCGCGATCGTCTCGGCCAGGTGGCGCGGTTCGTCGGCATCCGGCGGCAACGGCGTGCCATGGCCGACGTCGCAGAAGGGGCAGCGCCGCGTGCAGAGGTCGCCGAGGATCATGAAGGTGGCGGTGCCGTGGCCGAAGCACTCGCCGAGGTTGGGGCACGAGGCCTCTTCGCACACCGTGTGCAGCTTCGCCTCGCGCAGGATGCCCTTCAGCCGCGCCACGTTCGGCACGTTGGGCGACTTGGCGCGGATCCAGGGCGGCAGGCGCATGCGCGGCTGCGGCACGATCTTGATCGGGATGCGCGCGGTCTTGGCGGCGCCTTTGTGCTGGAGAGGGTCTGCCATAATATGCTCGGAACAACATCGGAAATATCAACTCTTGGGATTTTAGCTTATGCGCCTGTCGACCCTGACCCTGCTGGCTGCATGGAGTAGCGCCGCCATGGCCGGCGCCGATTTCAGCGTGGATGCGGAAACCGGGCTGGCCACCTGGCAAGCCGAAAGCGGCGCCATCCAGGTGCGCCTCACCCAGATCAGCCCGGACCAGGCGCGCGGTTTTTATCAGGCGCGCGGTTTTTCCGCCGCGGCGGCGGAACGCTACGCCGCCGAATGCATCTTCATGACGGTGGTGCGCAATATCGGCGAGGCGCCGATTCAGCACCGCCTGGCCGACTGGCGCTATGAACCGGCCGGGCAGCCGCCACGCGCCATTCGCAGCAAGGTCGAGTGGGAACGCATCTGGAAACGGCAGGGCGTGAACGAGGCCGCGCGCATCGCCTTCAACTGGGCGCAGTTCCCCGCCGCGCAGACCTTCGCGCCGGGGGACTGGAACCAGGGCATGACGACCTACAGCGTGCCGCGCAACGGCCAATTCGACCTGCGCTTCGTCTGGCGCGCGGACGGCAAAACCCATTCAGGAAAACTCGAACAGGTGAGGTGTGCAAATGAAACGTCTTGATCGCATCGCAGGCACGCTGCTGGGGGCGGCGCTGATATTCGGCTTACCGGCCGCGACCGGCGCCCACGCAGCAGACCTCCCGCCGCTGTCGCACAGCCTGATGAAGCAGGCGCCCAAGCCCGCTCCGGCACTCAAGCTGAAAGACATCGACGGCGCAACGCACGATCTGGCGAAGCTCAGGGGCAAGGTCGTGCTGATCAATTTCTGGGCAACCTGGTGCCCGCCGTGCCGGCGCGAAATGCCGTCGATGGAACGCCTGTCGCAGGCGTTCAAAGGCGAGGCCTTTGCGGTGCTGGCAGTCGATGTCGGCGAAGACGCCGACACCATCCACGCCTTCACCAGCCAGCTCGACACCGCGCTGCACTTTCCCATTCTGCTCGACAGCACGAGCCGCGCCATGCAGGCCTGGAAGGTGGCGGGGCTGCCGACCACCTTCCTGGTCGACAAGCAGGGGCGCATCGTCGCCAGCGCCATCGGCGGGCGCGAGTTCGACCATCCGGACATGGTGAAGGCGATCCGGGAAGTGATGGGGAAGTAGGGTCTAGGGGCCAGGGGCCAGGGGCCGGTGGATCGTGTTCAGCAGCGCCTGCCCGAGGGCTTCTTCAACCTGCGCGGGCGGCAGGGCGATGCCGAGGTCGCGGCATTGCGTCACCGCCATGCCGGCGTAGCCGCAGGGATTGATGGCGGCAAACGGCGCCAGGTCCATGTCGACGTTGAGCGCCAGCCCATGGTAAGTGCAGCCATGCTTCACGCGCAGGCCGAGCGCGGCGATCTTGGCGCCGCCGGCATACACGCCCGGCGCCCCCGCCAGCCGTGCGGCGGCCACGCCCTGCGCCGCCAGCAGGTCGATCACCGCCTGCTCCAGGCGCGCCACCAGTTCGCGGATGCCGTAGCCGCGCCGCCGCAGGTCGACCAGCACATAGGCCACCACCTGTCCCGGCCCGTGGTAGGTGATCTGGCCGCCGCGGTCGATCGGGACGACGGGAATGTCGGTTTCGGCGATCAGGTGCTCGGGCTTGCCGGCCTGACCCTGGGTATAGACCGGCGGATGCTCCAGCAGCCAGATCTCGTCGGGCGTCTCGGCCGTGCGCCGCGCGGTGAAGTCCTGCATCGCCCGCCAGGTCGGCACGTATTCGAGCCGCCCCAGGCTGCGCACGGCCGCCACGCCTGCCTGCTCCCTGAATCCTGATTCCCGGCCGCTGGCGCTCACAACGCCATCTTCACCCACGGATGCGCGGTGATCTCGCGATACAGCGCATCGAGCTGCGCCTTCGAGGTGGCACGCACCACGCAGGTCACGGACAGATAATTGCCGCTGCTGGAGACGCGCATCTCGACGGTCTCGGCCTTGAAATCGGGGGCATGGCGCAACACCAGTTCGACCATGGCCTGCGCGAAGTCGTCGCGCCGCTGGCCCATGATCTTGATCGGGAAATCGGTGGGAAATTGCAGCAGGGTGTCTTCTTCGCTCATGCGCGCATCACCTGTTGTTTGAAGGTTTGATACAGCGCATCCATCCGTCGCGCCATGGGGCCTGGCACGCCGGCGCCGACCGGGACGCCATCCAGCTTCACGATGGCCATGATTTCCTTGGTCGACGAGCTCATCCACAGCTCGTCGGCGGCGCGCACCTCGGCCTCGCCGATCGCCCGCACCTCATGCGGAATGCCGTGTGCCGCCGCGAGTTCCAGCACCACGTCGTAGGTGATGCCGGTCAGCATCAGGTTCGATGGCGGCGGCGCCAGCAGCACGCCGTCCTTCACCGCGAAGATGTTGCTCGCCGCCCCTTCGGTCAGAAACCCGTCGCGCAGCATCACGGTCTCGGCGCAATCGGCGTCGACCGCCTGCTGGCGCAGCAGGATGTTGGCCAGCAGCGAAATCGCCTTGATGTTGCAGCGCAGCCAGCGGTTGTCGACGGCGGTGACCGCGCACACCCCGGCGGCTTTTTGCTCGGCTGTGGCCGTCAGCAGCGGCTGCGCGAACATGAACACCGTCGGCGGCGCGCCCTTGGGGAAAGCATGGTCGCGCGGCGCAACGCCGCGGGTGACCTGGATGTAGATCGACTGGTCGGCGAAATCCTGCAGTTCAATCAGGCGCAGGATCAGGTCGCGCCACACAGCGATCCCGTGCGGATTGGCCAGGCGTATGCCGTCGAGGCTGCCCTGCAGGCGGCGCAGGTGATCGTCGAGCCGGAACGGCTTGTTCGAATACACCGGCACCAGTTCGTACACGCCGTCGCCGAAGACGAAGCCGCGGTCGAGCGCCGGGATCTTCGCCTCGGCAAGCGGCAGGAACTGGCCGTTGAGGTAGGCGCTCATTGCGCGAACAGCAGCCGGATCGAATCCCAGCCGCGGCCGAAAATGCCGGCCACGCCGACATCCTGCAGGGCAACCAGCGGGTAATCGCCGAGCGGCTGGCCGTCGAGCGTCAGCAGCAGGGTGCCGAGGCGCTGGCCCTTGCGCACCGGCGCCACGACCGGCTGCTGGGTGGTGACCTGGGCCTTGATGCGAGCGCCGCCGCCCTTGGGCACCAGCACATGGAAATCCTGCGCAAACCCCATGCTCACCGAAGGGCGCACGCCGCGGTACAGCTTCGACACCTTGACCGGCTGCTGCGCGCGGAAGAGCAGCACGCTGTCGAAGCTTTCAAAGCCGTAGTTGAGCAGCTTCAGGGTGTCCTGCGTGCGCAGCGCATCCGATCGCGTGCCCAGCGCCACCGCGATGCGGCGCTGGTCGCCGCGCTGCGCCGATGCCGCCATGCAATAGCCGGCCTGCGGCGTGCGCCCGGCTTTCAGCCCGTTCACCGTGCTGTCGCGCCACAACAGGCGATTGCCGTTGTAATAGGTGATGCCCTTGAACGCAAACTCCTTCTGGGCGAACAGCGCCTGCCGATCCGGGAAGTCGCGCGCCAGCGCCCGGCTCAGCAAGGCGAGGTCGCGCGCGCTCGACTCGTGCCCCGGCTCGCTCAATCCGGTGGCGTTCAGGAAACGGCTCTTGCTCATGCCGAGCCGCCTGGCCTCGCGGTTCATGCGTTCGACGAATGCCGCCTCGCTGCCGTCGGCCGCCGTCACCAGCGTCAGCGTGGCGTCGCTGGCCGACTGCACCAGCATCGCCTGCAGCAGGGTGTCAACGCGCACCTGCTCGCCCGCCACGAGGAACACGCGCGCGCCGTCGGCCTGGACGGCGGCTTCCGGCACGGCGACCGTCGCGTCCAGGCGGAGCTTGTTTTTGCGGATATCGCCCAGCAGCACATAGGCCGTCATCAGCTGGGTCAGCGACGCCGGCGCCAGCGGCAGGTCGGCCTGATGCGCTGCCAGCTCGCGTCCGCTCGCCTGGTCGATCACCACCCAGGCGCGCGCCGATACGCCGGTGGGGGCGGCCCATAGCGGGGCGGAGAGCAGCAGCGCCAGCCCCAACCAGATCCATTTCATGCTCGACCTCATCTCAATCGCGTCTTACCAGGACTGCATTCAGGTCGAGACGTTCCCGCACCCGCGCACGATCCGCATGCGCCGCGTCGTCGCTGGGATAGGGACCGACCTGCACGCGGTGCAGCGAACCGTTGAGCACCACGCGGGTGCGGCCGGCATCGAGTTGCAGCGCCCGCGCCAGGCGTTCGAGCAATTGCTGCGCGTTATCCGGGCGCGAAAACGCGCCCACCTGCAGATAGACGCCGTCGAGCAGCGCTTCGCCGCGGGTATCGTAAGCGGCGGGGTCGAGGCTTTCCACCCGCACGCGCGCGCTGCCGCCCCCCAGATACCCCAGCTTGTAAGCGGCGGTATACGACAGGTCGATGACGCGCTTGCTGTGGAACGGCCCGCGGTCGTTGATGCGCACCACCACCGACTTGCCGGTGCCGAGCGCGGTGACCCGCGCATAGCTGGGAATCGGCAGCGTGGGATGCGCCGCGGTCATGGCGTACATGTCGTACGGCTCGCCCGACGCGGTCTTCCTGCCGTGAAAGCGGCGGCCGTACCACGAGGCCAGGCCTTCTTCGCGATGGGCGCGGCGCTCGGTCTGCGGGGTGTAGGCATTGCCCAGCGCGACGTAGGGGCGGTTGGCAAAGCGATGCAGCGGTTCGTCGCGCGGCTCCGCGTCGGGTACCGCATCCAGATTCGCCGGCGGATTGGCCTCGGGGCCGTCGTCGAGGTAATAGCCGCCCTTCTTTGCCGTCGCGGCGGGAGGCGGCTGCTTGGCGGGAACCGGCGGGCTGCTGCCGCAACCGCCCAGCGCCAGGGCGGCGGCGGCCAGTCCCAGAATCAGAATCGTTTTCATGACGCCATTTTATCGCGTCACGTTTTGTTCAGCTGGCGGTGCGTCGCCACGCTCATCAGGATGCCCATCCCCAGCAGCAGGGTGATGAGCGCCGTCCCGCCATAGCTCATCAAGGGCAGCGGCACGCCGACCACCGGCAGGATGCCCGACACCATGCCCATGTTGACGAACACGTAGGTGAACAGATTGAGGCTCAGCGTGGCCGCCATCAGGCGCCCGAACTGGGTCGGCGCGCGCGCAGCGATGGTCAGGCCGCGCGCGACGATGGCCAGATACAGCGCGACCAGCAGAATCGCGCCGATGTAGCCGAACTCCTCGCCGAACACGGCGAAAATGAAATCGGTGGTGCGCTCGGGAATGAAGTCGAGCTGGTTTTGCGTGCCTTGCGTCCAGCCCTTGCCGAACAGCCCGCCCGAGCCGATCGCGATGGTGGACTGGATGATGTGATAGCCGTCGCCGAGCGGGTCCGACGTGGGGTCGAGCAGGGTCAGCACGCGCCGCTGCTGGTAGTCGTGCAGCAGCCCCCATACCACCGGCAGGCTCGCCGCCCCGAGCGCGGCGCCGCCGAACATGACCTTCCACGGCAGGCCGGCGAAGAACAGCAGGTAGAAGCCCGAAGCGCCGAGCATCAGCGCCGTGCCCAGATCGGGCTGGCGCAGGACCAGCAGGAACGGCACCAGCAGCAGGGCGCCGCCGACCAGGAAATGCTTGGCGCGCAGCACCGCCTCGTTGCGCTGGAAATACCAGGCCAGCATCAGCGGCAGCGCCAGCTTCAGCAGTTCCGACGGCTGGAAGGCCATCACGCCCAGATTCAGCCAGCGCCGCGAACCGTTGCGGATCTCGCCGAACAGCGCCACCCCGATCAGCAGCACCACCCCGGCCGCATACAGGGGCGGCCCGACCTTGGACAGCAGATGCGGCGGCACGTTGGCCATCACCACCATCACCGACAGCGCTAGCCCCATGTTGACGAGATGGCCGCTGATGCGCGCCGGGCTCTGGCCCGAAGCGCTCGCCACCACCGCCAGGCTGATGCCCAGCAGCAGCAGCACCAGGGCCAGCAGGATGCCGTCGAGGTGGCTCAGCCGGCGCACGATCCAGTGTCTACTCTGCGGCATTGCCCGCCTCCCGCTTCATGTTGCCGGGGCGCTTCCCCGTCAGGTAATAATCGAACACCGCGCGGGCGACCGGCGCCGCGACCGAACTGCCATGGCCGCCGTTTTCCACCATCACTGCGATCGCTATGGCGGGATTTTCGGCCGGCGCATAGGCAATGAACAGCGCATGGTCGCGATGCTGCCGCGCCAGGCGGCTTTCGTCGTAACGTGCGCCCTGCTTGATTCCGACCACCTGCGCCGTGCCGGTCTTGCCGGCTATCGTGTACGGCGCGCCAGCCGCGGCTACCGCCGCCGTGCCGCCCGGGCGCATCACGTCCATCATGCCTGCGCGCACCGCCCCGAGATTGGCCGGGTCGATCGCCACCTGCCGATGCACCACGGCCGGCTGCGGCTGCCAGACATGGCTGAGCGGGTCGCGCACCGCCTGCACCAGGCGCGGCTCGATCCGTTTGCCGCCATTGGCGAGCATGGCGGTCGCCGTCGCCAGCTGCAGCGGGGTGGTCAGGTGATAGCCCTGACCGATGCCGGCAATCACCGTCTCGCCGGGATACCAGGCCTGCTTGAAGCGGCGCTGCTTCCAGTCGCGCGAAGGCAGCAGGCCGGACGACTCGCCTTCCAGGTCGATGCCGCTTTTCTCGCCGAGGCCGAACTGCGCCAGGTAGTCGTGCATGCGGTCGACCCCCATGTCCACTGCCAGCTTGTAATAGTAGATGTCGCACGACTGGGCGATGGAGCGCCGCAGATCGACGCTGCCGTGGCCGCCGCGCTTCCAGTCGCGGAACTGATGGCTGCTGTTGGGCAGCGTGAAATAGCCCGGATCGACGATGCTGTCCGCGGGTTTGCGCAAGCCCAGTTCCAGCCCGGCCAGCGCCATCAGCGGCTTGATGGTCGAGCCCGGCGGGTAGATGCCGCGCAATACGCGGTTCACCATCGGCCGCTCCGGCGATTCGTTGAGCGACTTCCAGGTTTCCGGATCGATGCCGTCGACAAACAGGTTGGGGTCGAATCCCGGCTTGCTCACCAGCGCCAGCACGCCGCCGGTATTGGGGTCGAGCGCCACCAGCCCGCCCAGGTAATCGCCGAATGCGTGTTCGGCCACCGCCTGCAGCTCCGCATCGAGATACAGCCGCAAATCCTTGCCCGGCACCGGCGGAATCCGCGACAGCATGCGCACGGCGCGGCCGCTGGCATCGGTTTCCATCTGGTCGAAACCGGTGCGGCCGTGCAGCAGGGTTTCGTAACTCTGTTCCAGGCCGGTCTTGCCGATGTGGACGCTGCCCTTGTAATTCTGTTCGCGGCCGTCCGCGCGCAGGCGTTTCAGGTCGCCGTCGTTGATGCGGCCGATAAACCCCACCACGTGCGCCATGCCGGGCCCGGCCTGATAATTGCGGAACAGCCGCGCCTTCACTTCCACCCCCGGCAGGCGATAGCGGTTGGCCGCCAGGATCGCCACCTCCTCGTCGCTCAGCTTGCTTTTCAGCGGCACGGTCTCGAACTCGTGCGATTCGGCGAGCAGGCGCCGGAAACGCCGCAATTGCCCCGGCGTAATCTCGATCAGCTGGCCGACCATGGCCAGCGTGGCCTCCAGATCATGGGTCTGCGCCCGCGTCAGTTCCAGCGTGTAAGCCGAATAGTTTTCCGCCAGGATGCGATCGTTGCGGTCCAGGATCAAGCCGCGGTTGGGCGCAGCGGGCACCAGCGAAATACGGTTGCTTTCGGCGCGCTGGATGTAGTGATCGTGCTGCACGACCTGCAGATAAAACGCACGCGCCAGCAGCGCGGTCGCCAGCAGCGCGACGAACGCCGCGCCTGCTTTCAGCCGCCCGTGAAAGCGGGCCAGTTCGCGGTCCAGATTCTTGATCTGCGGCGCTAGCAGCATGCCCGGCTTCCCTCGCCACACGCGTTGCGGTGCTGCCGGCGGGCATGCGCCAGGCTCATGCCTGGCCCCGCAGGCCCTTGCCGTGCCACAGGCGCACAAACCCGGCGATCAAATACCACAGCAGGGTGCTGCTCAGCACCGGCAGCAGGATCACCAGCCCGGTCGGCGGATTGACCGCCAGCCAGCCAACCAACAGCACAGCCAGCTGCCCCGTCAGCAGGATGGGGAACAGCTGCGCCGCCTGCCGGAACGGATCGAACTGCAGCAGCCGCAGGCGCAGGAACAGCACCAGATAGACGCTGATCGCATAGGCGATGGCGTGCTGGCCGAACACCGCGCCGTCCTGAAAATCGGCCAACAGGCCGAGAAAGAATGCCGTTCCGAAGCCGATGCGGGCGGGCTGATGCAAGGCCCAGAACAGCACACCAACCAGCACGAAATCCGGCCGCAAGGTCAGCGCCCAGCCCGACCACGGCAGCTGCTCCAGCAGCACCGCCAGGGCCAGGCTGCCGAGGATGCGGCGCCAGCCGCCAACAGTTTGGGGCGCCGCGTTCATGGTTGGGCCACCCGCGGTTCAGCGACCAGTATCAGCACGGCCCGGGAACGGTCGAGGCCCGCCAGCGGCAGGCATTCCACCCGCAGGTAGGGGCTGGATTGCGAACGGGAAACCCGGCTCACGCGCGCCACCGGGATGCCGGCCGGGTACACCCGGTCGATGCCCGACGTCAGCAGACGGTCGCCGGGCCGGATATCGGTCTGGGTGGGCATGTAGCGCAGCTCCATCTGGCCGTGCCCGCTGCCGGCGGCCAGCCCGCGCTGGCCGGTGCGCTCGACGAACACCGGCGTCAGCTGGTCCGGATTGCTCACCAGCGTGACTTCGCTCGCGCCGGGAAAAACCCGGCTCACCTGTCCCACCAGCCCGATGGTGTCGATCACCGGCAGCCCGCTGCGCAGTCCCGCTCCGGCGCCGAGATCCAGCGTGATGCGCTGGGAGAACCAGTCGTGTCCCTGATACAGCGAGGCGGCCCGCACCATCTGCTGCCCGGGGCGGGCTTGCAGTTGCATCAGGGCGCGCAATTCGGCGTTTTCGCGCGCCAGATCCCGCGCCGCATTCACGCCGGCGATCAGCCGCGCCCGCTCGGCCAGCAGCGTATCGCGCTCTTTTTGCAGGAGGCGGTGGCGGGTAAAGAATCCGCCGAGTTCGGCAGCGACCGCGGCGGGGGCGCGCATGGCTTCGCGCACCGGCTGCAGCAACAGCGAAAATCCGCTGCGCACGCCTTCGAGCGCGCGATAGCGGCTATCGAGCACCACGCAGCTCGCGCCAACCAGCAGCCAGATCAACAGGCGTGCCGTCGGCCCCAGCCGGCGGGCGAACATGAGCTGACCCGGCGTCGCCATCGCTTACACCCCGGGATGCCGCGCCGCCACGTTCACTCGTTGGTGAACACCGATGCCAGCTTGTCCATCTCTTCCAGCGCGCGGCCGGAACCGCGCACCACGCAGGTCAGCGGATCGTCGGCGACGATCACCGGCAGGCCGGTTTCTTCCATCAGCAGGCGGTCAAGGTCGCGCAGCAGCGCGCCGCCGCCGGTCAGCACCATGCCGCGCTCGGCGATATCGGCGCCCAGTTCCGGCGGGGTCTGTTCCAGCGCCTGCTTGACCGCGCTGACGATGGCATTGAGCGGCTCGGTCAGCGCCTCGAGGATTTCGTTGGACGACACATTGAAGCTGCGCGGCACGCCTTCGGCCAGGCTGCGGCCCTTGACTTCCATTTCCAGCACTTCGGCGCCGGGAAAGGCCGAGCCCATTTTTTTCTTGATCAGCTCGGCCGTCGCCTCGCCGATCAGCATGCCGTAGTTGCGGCGGATATAGCTGATGATGGCTTCGTCCATGCGGTCGCCGCCGACACGCACCGAGTTGGCGTAGACCACGCCGCCGAGCGAAATCACGCCGACCTCGGTGGTGCCGCCGCCGATGTCGACCACCATCGAGCCGGTGGCGTCGGCCACCGGCATGCCGGCGCCGATCGCCGCCGCCATCGGCTCCTCGATCAGATAGACTTGCCGCGCGCCGGCGCCGATTGCCGATTCGCGGATCGCGCGGCGCTCCACCTGGGTCGAACCGCACGGCACGCAGATGATGATGCGCGGGCTGGGACGCAGCATGCGGGTGTCATGCACCTTCTTGATGAAGTACTTGAGCATCTGCTCGGTGACGGTGAAGTCGGCTATCACGCCGTCCTTCATCGGCCGGATCGCCTGCAGGTTGCCCGGCGTGCGGCCCAGCATCTGTTTGGCTTCCGCGCCCACCGCCTGCACGCTTTTCTTGCCGCTGCCCGCCGCATCGGTGCGGATCGACACCACCGAGGGCTCATCCAGCACGATGCCGCGGTCGCGCACGTAGATCAGCGTGTTGGCAGTGCCGAGGTCGATCGCCAGATCGGTGGAAAAATAGCTGGTCAGGAACTTGAACATGGTGGCGGCTGCACCCGCGCAGGCGGGCGAAAGGGCAGAAAAAACAAGGGGCCTATGATACCCTAACGGGCTTCGTTCCCGTAAGTCACCAGGTGCTTCCATGTCCCTCAGCCCGGACGACGTCAAGCGCATCGCCCGCCTTGCGCGCATAGAAATCAGCGATGTCGAGGCGCAGGCCACGCAGGCCCAGCTCAACAGCATTTTCGACCTCATCGCCGCCATGCAGGCGGTGGACACAAGCGGCGTCGGCCCGATGGCGCACGCGCAGGAGGTCCATCAGCGCCTGCGCGACGACGCGGTGACCGAAACCGACCGCCATGCCGCCTTCCAGGCCATCGCCCCGGCGGTCGAGAACGGCCTCTATCTCGTGCCCAAAGTCATCGAATAAGTCATGTCCGACACTTCCCTTTCCGCGCTCGCCGCGCAGCTCGCGGCGAAGCAGGTTTCCAGTCGCGAACTGGCGCAGACCTACCTCGACCGCATCGCCGCGTTGAATCCCTCGATCAATGCCTTCATCACGGTCGACGCCGAAAAAACCCTGGCCGAAGCGGCCGCCGCCGACGCCCTCATCGCCGCCGGGAAGAACGGCCCGCTCACCGGCGTGCCGATCGCCCACAAGGACATCTTCTGCACCGACGGCTGGCTCACCACTTGCGGCTCGAAGATGCTGTCCAACTTCGTCGCGCCCTACGACGCCCACGTGATCCAGCGCTTCAAGGCGGCCGGCATGCCGAGCCTGGGCAAGACCAACATGGACGAATTCGCCATGGGCTCGTCGAACGAGACCAGCTTCTATGGCGCAGTGAAGAACCCGTGGGATACCACCCGCGTGCCGGGCGGCTCGTCCGGCGGCGCAGCAGCGTGCGTCGCCGCGCGCATGGCGCCCGCCGCCACCGGCACCGACACCGGCGGCTCGATCCGCCAGCCGGCTGCGTTCACCGGCATCACCGGCCTCAAACCCACCTACGGCCTGGTGTCGCGCTTCGGCATGATCGCCTTCGCCTCCAGCCTCGACCAGGCCGGGCCGATGGCGCCGTCGGCCGAGGACTGCGCGCTGCTCTTGAACGTGATGACCGGCTTCGACCCCAACGACTCGACCAGCCTGGCGCGCGAGAAGGAAGACTACGCGCGCGACCTGGACAAGCCGCTCGCCGGCCTGCGCGTCGGCCTCCCCAGGGAATTCTTCGCCGCAGGTCTCAACAACGAAGTCGCATCAGCCGTCGAGACGGCGGTCGCCGAGCTGAAGAAGCTCGGCGCCATCCCAGTCGATATCTCGCTCGCCAATTCGCAGCTCGCCATCCCGGTTTACTACGTGCTCGCGCCCGCCGAAGCCTCGTCCAACCTGTCGCGCTTCGACGGCGTGCGCTACGGCTACCGCGCACCCGACTACGCCAGCCTCGACGACATGTACTGCAAGACCCGCGCGCAGGGCTTCGGCGCCGAGGTCAAGCGGCGCATCCTGATCGGCGCCTATGTCCTGAGTCACGGCTATTACGACGCCTACTACCTGCAGGCGCAGAAGATCCGCCGCCTGATCGCCGACGACTTCAGCGCGGCGTTCGAGTCCTGCGACGTCATCCTCGGCCCCACCGCGCCCGGCACCGCGTTCAGGCTGGGTGAAAAATCCGACGATCCGGTAGGGATGTATCTGAACGACCTCTACACCATTCCCGCCAACCTCGCCGGCCTGCCCGGCATGAGCCTGCCGTGCGGCTTCGACAGCCAGGGACTGCCGATCGGCCTGCAACTGGTCGGCAACTATTTTTCCGAGGCGAAGATGCTCAACGTCGCCCACCAGTACCAGCGCGTCACCGACTGGCACAGCCGCACTCCGGAGGGCATGCAATGAAGCGGGGCCACGCCAACTGGGAAGTGGTCATCGGGCTGGAAGTCCACACCCAGCTCGCCACCAAGTCCAAGATCTTTTCCGGCAGCAGCACCGCTTTCGGCGCCGCACCGAACACCCAGGCCTCCGCGGTCGACATCGCGCTGCCCGGCGTGCTGCCGGTATTGAACCGCGGCGCAGTCGAGTGCGCCATCAAGTTCGGCTTGGCGATCGGCGCCACGCTCAACCGCGTCAACGTGTTCGACCGCAAGAACTACTTCTATCCCGACCTCCCCAAGGGCTACCAGATCAGCCAGCTGGCGAAACCCATCGTCGAAGGCGGCGCGCTGAAAATCGTGGTGAATGATGAAGAAAAAACCATCCACCTCACCCGCGCCCACATGGAGGAGGACGCCGGCAAGTCGCTGCACGAGGACTTCCACGGCATGACCGGGATCGACCTCAACCGCGCCGGCACACCGCTTTTGGAGATCGTCTCCGAGCCGGAAATGCGGTCTTCCGCCGAGGCGGTGGCCTACGCCCGCGCGCTGCATACGCTGGTGACCTGGATCGGCATCTGCGACGGCAACATGCAGGAAGGCAGCTTCCGCGTCGACGCCAACGTCTCGGTGCGCCCGGTCGGGCAGGCCGAATTCGGCACCCGCCGCGAGATCAAGAACCTCAACTCCTTCCGTTTCCTGCAGCAGGCGATCGACTACGAAGTGCGCTGGCAGATCGAGACGCTGGAAGACGGCGGCCGCATCGAGCAGGCCACGGTGCTGTTCGACCCCGACCGCGGCGAAACGCGCATGATGCGCAGCAAGGAAGACGCGCACGACTACCGCTACTTCCCCGACCCCGACCTGCTGCCGGTCAAGCTCGACGAGGACTGGATCGAGGCCGTGCGCGCCGCGCTGCCCGAACTGCCCGCCGCAATGCAGACGCGCTTCCAGAGCGATTACGGCGTGTCGGCCTACGACGCGGCGGTGCTCACCGGCTCGCGCGCGCTCGCCGACTACTTCGAGGCGGTTGCGAAAACCTGCGGCCAGGGCAAGCTCGCCGCCAACTGGGTGATGGGCGAACTCGCGGCCGCGCTGAACAAGGCCGAGCTCGACATCGCGGCGAGCCCGGTTTCCGCCGTCCGGCTCGGCGCGCTGATCGCGCGCATCCAGGACGGTACGCTGTCCGGCAAGCTCGCCAAACAGGTGTTCGAAGGGCTGTGGGAAGGCGCCGGCGAGGTCGACGCCATCATCGACGCGCGCGGTCTCAGGCAGATGTCCGATTCCGGAGAACTGGAAAAGATCGTCGACGAGGTGCTGGCCGCCAACCCGAAGTCGGTCGAGGAATTCCGTTCCGGCAAGGACAAGGCCTTCAACGCGCTGATCGGCCAGGTGATGAAAGCCAGCCGCGGCAAGGCCAACCCGGCGCAGGTCAACGAACTGCTGAAAGCCAAACTGCAGAATTGAAAAAAGCGGCCCGGCCGGACGTCCGGCCAGGCCGCTTTCCCGATTCCGCTCCTTACTGCTTGCCCGACAGCTCGACGAAGCGCGCCTTGTCGGCCGCGTATTTTCCGCGCACCTTCTCCATGGCCTCCTCATTGCTCTGGATGGTGCGCTTCAATTCCTGCTGCTCCCGGGTGGCCTGCTCCAGCTGCTCCGTCAGACCCGCCCCCACCTTGCGGCCTGCCTGCTCGATCTTGGCGATGCGCGTCCTCAGATCGGCCAGATTCGCCTCCACCGCCTTGCCGCGGATTTCAGCGCCCTTGATCGCCAGCTTGTGGTGTTCCAGCGCACGGTCGCGCGCCAGGTCGATTTCCGCTTCGGTGGTGTAAGTCGAGGTCAGCGCGCGGTCGAGCTGCGCCTGTTTTTGCTGCTCCTGCTGGAGGCGTTTTTGCTCGGACAGGCGCTCGGCTTCGGCGCGGCGCTCCGCCTCCGACTGAGTGCGCCTGATGATGCTGCCCTGCTTGTTCATCTCGGCAGCGCCGCTTTTCTGGTAGCTCGGCGGCAGGGTATCGCTGTAATGCACGCGGCCGTTGCCGTCCACCCAGCGGTACATCGCCGCCTGCGCGGCGCCCGCGGCCAGCAGCAAAGCGGCCAGCAGCGCGCTAAACGCCGTATTTCTCCCGGTAACCCGCCACAGCCTGCAATTCAGTTTGTCGGTTCGCATCACGTTCCAGAAACTCCACCAGATTGTCCAGCGTGACCACCGCCACCACCGGAATGCCATATTGTTCGCGCACTTCTTGCACCGCCGATTTGTCGCCGCTGCCGCGCTCCATGCGGTCCAGCGCGATCACCACCCCGGCCGGCGCGGCGCCCTCATGGCGGATCAGATCCACCGACTCGCGCACCGAGGTGCCCGCCGAAATCACGTCGTCGACGATCAGCACGCGCCCCGTGAGCGCCGCGCCGACCACCGTGCCGCCCTCGCCGTGATCCTTGGCCTCCTTGCGGTTGTAGGCGTACGGCACGTTCCTGCCCATCCCCGCCAGCGCGATCGCGATGCTCGCCGCCAGCGGAATCCCCTTGTAGGCCGGCCCGAACAGCACGTCGAAGGCGATGCCGGAGTCGACGATGGCTTTCGCGTAAAATTCGCCCAGCCGTTTCAGCTTGTCGCCGTCGTTGAACAGCCCCGCATTGAAAAAATAGGGGCTCATGCGCCCCGCCTTGGTCTTGAACTCGCCGAAACACAACACCTGCGACGCAATGGCGAATTCCAAAAACTCGGCTTTGTAATCGGACATTTCCTGACTTTTCTTGAATAAAAACGCAATGCGAATTATATCGGCCAACCTCAACGGCATCCGCTCCGCCGCCACCAAGGGCTTTTTCGACTGGCTGCCCACGCAGAACGCCGACGTCGTCTGCGTGCAGGAGCTGAAGGCGCAGGCCGCCGACCTCAAACCTGAATTCATCCAGTGCGACGGCCTGAGCGGCGCCTTCCACTACGCCGAGAAGAAGGGCTACAGCGGCGTCGGCGTCTACACTCGCCAGGCGCCGCAGAGGATCGTCGAAGGCCTCGGCGTGCCCGAATTCGATGCCGAGGGGCGCTATATCGAAGCGGATTACGGCAAGCTTGCCGTCATTTCGCTCTACCAGCCCTCCGGGTCGAGTTCCGAGGAACGCCAGCAGGCCAAGTTCCGCTTTCTCGACGCCTTCTTCCCGCACCTCGAAGCGCTGATGAAGTCCGGCCGCGAAATCGTCGTCTGCGGCGACTGGAACATCGCCCACAAAGAGGTTGACCTGAAGAACTGGAAATCCAACCAGAAGAACTCCGGCTTCCTGCCCGAGGAGCGCGCCTGGATGACCCGCCTGTTCGACGAGCTCGGCTGGGTCGACGTCTACCGCACGCTTTACCCGGAGCACACCGGCGAGGCCTACACCTGGTGGAGCAACCGCGGCCAGGCCTGGGCCAAGAACGTCGGCTGGCGCATCGACTACCAGATCGCCACCCCCGGCATCGCCGCCAAAGCCACCTCTGCCAGCGTCTACAAGGACCAGCGCTTCTCCGACCATGCGCCGCTGATCGTCGATTACGATTACGGCCCATGACGCTTCGCGCCCACCCCTGGCTCAATGCCCTCAAGGTCTACGCCCACCCCCGCGTCGTCGGCATGCTGTTCCTCGGCTTTTCGGCCGGGCTGCCTTTGTTATTGGTGCTGGGCACGCTGTCGTTCTGGCTGTCGGAAGCGGGCATCGCGCGCGCGACCATCGGACATCTGTCGTGGGTGGGGCTGGCATACGGCTTCAAGTTCCTGTGGTCGCCGCTGGTCGACCGCCTGCCGCTGCCGCTCTTGACCCGAACCCTGGGCCGGCGCCGCGCGTGGCTGCTGCTGTCGCAGGTGTGCATCGCGCTGGCGCTGCTGGGGATGGCCAACACCGATCCGGTCGTGAACCTGGCGCACACGGTGTTCTTCGCGCTGGCGGTCGCCTTCGCCTCGGCGACGCAGGACATCGCGCTCGACGCCTACCGCATCGAAGCGGTGGAAACCGAGAAGCAGGGGGCGATGGCGGCGACCTATCAGGCGGGCTACCGCATCGCGATGATCACCGCCGGCGCGGGGGTGCTGTGGATCGCGGCGAGCGTCGATCCGTCCGAGGCGACCTACGACTTCCGCCCCTGGCAGGTGGCGTACACGGCGATGGCCGCGCTGATGGCGGTCGGAATATTGACCACGCTGATCATCCGCGAGCCGGAAAAGAAGGTTTCCACCGAAACCAGCGCGCGCGAGGCGCATGCGCGCGCGAAATTCGCCGCCGCCGGATTGCGCGGCTGGCTGCTGACCGCAGCGGCATGGCTGTACAGCGCGGTGCTGTCGCCCTTCGTCGACTTTATCCAGCGCTACAAGTGGCAGGCGCTGCTGATGCTGGCGCTGATCGCCGTGTATCGCATCTCCGACGTGGTGATGGGGGTGATGAGCAATCCCTTCTACCAGGAAATGGGCTTCACCAAGGACGAGGTGGCGACCGTCTCCAAGGTGTACGGCGTGATCATGACCATCGTCGGCGCGGGGCTCGGCGGCCTGCTGGTGATGCGCCTGGGCGTGATGCGCACGCTGTTCCTCGGCGCGGTGCTGTCGGCGGCAACCAATCTGCTGTTCGTGTGGCTGGCCGGGCGCGGCCACGACGTCGGCGCGCTGGTGTTCACGGTGTCGGCGGACAACCTCTCCGCCGGCATCGCCTCGAGCGCCTTCGTCGCCTATCTGTCGAGCCTCGTCAACCAGGCCTACTCGGCCACCCAGTACGCGCTGTTCACCTCGGTGATGCTGCTGCTGCCCAAGTTCATCGCGGGCTTTTCCGGCGAGTTCGTCGATGCATATGGCTGGGCAAACTTCTTCACCGGAACCGCGCTGATCGGGGTGCCGGTTTTGCTGCTGGTCTGGCTGGTCTCCCGCGACCATAAGCAACCATGATCGAATTCTCCCTCCTCGCCGCCCTGCTCGCCGGTCTTCTCGGCGGGGTACATTGCGTCGGCATGTGCGGCGGCATCGTCGCGGCGTTTTCCTTCCGCGCCGACGGCAGCACGCCGCCGTTCCGCCTGCATCTGGCCTACAACCTGGGGCGGCTGTCGTCCTACGTGCTGTTCGGCGCGCTGGCCGGGGCGCTGGGCGCCACGCTGAAGCTGAGCGGATTCGTGCCGGTGCAGACCGCGCTGTTCGTGCTGGCGCAGTGGGTGATGATCCTGCTCGGACTGTATCTGGCTGGCTTCAATCAATGGGTGCTGGTGTTCGAGCGCGCGGGCGGCGCGCTGTGGAAGAAGGTGAAGCCGCTGTTCCAGAAACTGCTGCCGGTGCAGTCGCTGCCGCAGGCGGTGCTGGCGGGCATGGCCTGGGGCTGGCTGCCGTGCGGGCTGGTCTACTCGGTGCTGGTGTCGGCGCTGGCGGCCGGCAGCGCCACCTCCGGCGCGGCGCTGATGCTGGCATTCGGTCTCGGCACGCTGCCGAACCTGCTGGGGATGGGGCTGTTCGCGCGGCAACTCCAGCCTTTCATGCAGCAGCGCTGGGTGCGCCGTGCCGCCGGCCTGACGGTGGCGGGTTTCGGCGCATGGGGCCTACTGGCGCTGCTCCGTTCGGCCTTCCCAAACCCCTGACCGGGGCGCCTGCACCAATACGCAAAAAAACAGCCCCGGCTGGCGGGGCTGCGGGGTGGCCGGGTTTACTTGTAGAACTTCTGCTCGAACACCATTTCACGCTTGGGCTCGCCGGCCACTTCGACGCTGGCGGTGAATTTCAGGGTGTCCGGCGGGCTGACCCGGAATTCGCCAAGGTAGTAAATGGCAGTGCCTTCCTTGATTTCGCGCATGGTCACGTGGGCCAGCTGCTGGTTGAGATTGGTGGCATAGACGGCGATCTTGGCCGCAACCGGCGTCGGCACGCCAACCTTGTTCTGCTTCAGCACCGACATCGTCACCAGGCCGCGCGTCTTGCTGCGCTCGATCTTGTAGGCGCGCGCAACCTCGGGCAGCAGATCGTCGGTGGTGAGTGCGTTGTAGTGAATTTCGAGCGGGCCGAATTTCTGCGAGATTTCGGCATGGGCGGCAACGGCGATGGCGCTCAGGCACAAGGCGGCAAGCAGGCGTTTCATGGTGACTCTCCTCTTATTGTGGGCAATGCAATCCGAATTGTAGGCGCTTATTGAAACGTGGCGAGCCAGGCGCTCAGGTCGTCGAGCGCACGGCTGACGGCCAGGCTGGAGGCGGCGGCGGCGCCGGCGGCGTCGTAGGTCGATACCGGCACCCGCTGTTCGAAGACCCGCCGCCCCAGCAGCTTGCGCTGCTTCAGGTCGACCAGTTCGGCGCGCAGCGCCAGCCGCACCAGCCCCGGCGCGCTGGCGGCATCGTGATAGAACTCCATCAATACCGTATCCAGCAGCACATCGCCGCGTACATAGCCGCCGGCGGCGCTGACCTGCCAGGCGCCCTGGCGATCGAGCCGCGCCCGCAGGAGATCGGCGAAGCGCTTGCCGGGGCGCTCGGTCCAGCGCGCATACTGGTACTGGCCGCGGGTGCCGGCGCTGCGGCTGAACACCAGCTGGTCGGTGTCGTAAAAACTGCCGGTGGCGGTGTCGAGCACCAGCAGGGCGGGAGCGGCGGCGCGGACCGATGCGGCTGCGGGCGCAGGGACAGGGTCGTCCAGCACGTAATACACCATTGCGGGGGCATTGGGCTGTTCGCCGAAATTGACGCAGCCTGTCAGCACGAGCGCGAACGCGGTCGGCGCGAGAAATCGTTTCATGGCAGTTTTTCTCCGGGGCCGAGCTGCTGCTGGACCGGGCCGAACAGGATGGCGCGCGGGTTGGACAGGCGTTGCCCGGCGGTGGTGAGCGCCTCGGCGCTGGTGCGCACATCGCGGCTGACATTGGTCATTTCCAGCGTGCCTGCTTCGGTGAGCTGCTGGATTTGTCCGGAAATCAGGCTGGCGTCGCGTTGCAGCTTTTCCAGCGCGACCCTGGCTTCCGTCAATGCGGCGTCGGCGTTGTTGCCGACGCCGACGATGCTGCCTTCGGCACGGGTGGCGGCCTGGCCGATGCTGGCGCCGGCGAAGCGGAATTCGTCGGCGGCGTCGCGGATGCCCTGCACCACGGCGTCGAGGCTCTGCCTGTTGGCGGCGAGATGGCCGGACAGCTCGTTGAGGTTGGCGAGCGTCTGGCTGATGGCATGCTGGTTGTCTTCCGACAGCAGCGTGTTCATTTTTTCCAGCACCTGCGCGCCGTTGAGCGCCAGCCGCGAGACGGCGGTGGCGACCTTGTCGATGTCGGAACTGCCCTCGGCGATGACCGGATAGCGCTCGCCCGGAGGAATCTCGCGCAGCAGGGCGCTGTCGCTCGGGCCGTTGTTGATTTCGACGGCGGCGATGCCGGTGACCAGATTGCGCTTGATGTAGGCCGCGGCGCCGGCGTGCACCGGCACCCCTTCGTCGACGCGCGCGGTGACGCTGACGGCCTCGTCGCCGCCTTTGGCAAAACGGTAGCCGTCGACCACGCCCACCTTGATGCCGCGCATTTTCACCGGGCTGCCGACCGCCAGGCCGTCGAGCGACTGCTGCTTGAAATAGATGGTGTAGGTCTGATACGCGATCCGGTCCGCCGCCCCCGCCAGCCACACGATGGCCAGCGTCATCAGCGCGATCACCGCCAGCACCAGCGTGCCGACCAGGGTATAGCGACCTTCAGTTTCCATGCGCGGTTTCTCCGTTCGGCGCCCGTGCGGCGAAATAATCGCGCAGCCACGGATCGTCGATGTGCTTCAGTTCGGCCAGCGTTCCGCTGCCGAGCACGCGGCCATTCGACAGCACGATGACGCGATCGATAATCGAAAACAGTGTATCCAAGTCGTGGGTGACGAGGAATACGGTGAGCCCGAGGCTGTCGGCCAGCAGCCGGATCAGCGAGTCGAACGCGCGCGCCGAAATCGGGTCGAGCCCGGAAGTCGGCTCGTCGAGGAACAGCAACTCGGGATCGAGCGCCAGGGCGCGCGCCAGCGCCACCCGCTTGCGCATGCCGCCGGACAGCTCGCTCGGGCGCTTCCCGGCGGCGTCCGGCGGCAGCCCGGCCAGCGCGAGTTTCAGGCGGGCGAGCTGGCGGCAGGTGGCGTGCGGCAGGCCGGTGTGCTCGAACAGCGGGGTGGCGACGTTGTCCTCCACGCTGAGGGAGGAAAACAGCGCGCCATCCTGGAACAGCACGCCGAAGCGCCGGCGCAGCGCATTCATCTGCGCAGGCGTCGCGTCCCACACCGACTGCCCGAACAGCTCGATGCGGCCCGCCTGCGGCCGCAGCAGGCCGACCATCTCGCGCAGCAATACCGATTTTCCGGTGCCGCTGCCGCCGATCAGCGCGACCACCTCGCCGCGCGCCACCGACAGGCTGAGGCCGCGGTGGATGCTGTGCCCGCCCAGCGTGGTGGCGACATCGCGGACGTCGATGACGGGTGCGGCCATCAGATTTCCAGCTTCACGAACATGACGGCGAAAATGGCGTTGAGAATGATGATGGCGACCAGGCTCTGCACCACGGTGGAAGTGGTGTTGGCGCCGACGCTGCGCGCATCGCGGGTGACCGAAAGTCCCATGCGGCAGGCGATCAGCGCGATGAAAAGGGCAAACACCGGCGCCTTGCCCAGGCCCACCAGCAAGGTTTTCAGCCGGATCACGTCGACCAGGCGGTCGACGAACATGTGATACGAGACATCCAGCTGTTCCTGCGCGATCAGCATGCCGCCGGCGATGCCGGCGATGTCGCCGATGAAGACCAGCAGCGGCATCGCGAGCAGCAGGGCGAGCATGCGCGGAATCACCAGCACCGCCAGCGGCGACAGGCCGAGCGTGGCGATGGCGTCGATTTCCTCGGTGATTTTCATGGTGCCGATCTGCGCGGTGATGGCCGCGCCGGTGCGCCCGGCAACCAGAATGGCGACGATGACCGGCGAAATTTCGCGCAGGATCGCCAGCAACAGGCCGTCGACGACGAAGATGTTGGCGCCGTATTGCTGCGCCTGGTCGCCCAGCAGGTAGGCGAACACCACGCCGAGCAGGAACAGCATGCCGGCCACGATGGGAATCGCGCCGACGAACACCGCACTCACCTGGGCGCCGAATTCGCGCCAGCGCCAGCGCCCCGGCTGGCCCATCAAGGCCGTCAGTTCGACGGACAGGCGGCCGATGAAATCGAGCAGGCCGACGACATGCCCCGCCATCGCCAGCGCACCGCGCCCGGTAACTTCGAGTACGCCTTCGCGGCGCGGCGCGGCCTGCGCGGCGCTAGCCGCGCTGTGCTGCGCCACCAGTTGCAGCACAGCCAGATGCTGCGGCCGGAACGCCCGCAATTCGGGCAGCGGGTCGCCGGCCTGCGGGCGGGCGGCGGCCAGCAGCAGCCAGGCGCCGTTGGTATCGAGCCGGGTGATGCCGGCGCCGTCGAGGACACGCACTGTCTTGCCGCCGAGCCCGGGCAAGACCGGCGCGGCCTCGGCATGCCAGGCACCGCTGGCGATCAGCGCGCCCTGTGCCTCGTCAAAGTGCGCGCGGGCTTCGGTCACGCCAGGCCCAGCGGATTATCGGGATCGATGCCCGGCATGAAAGGCAGGCTGCGTTCGCGGTGGGTGACCTGGTAGACGCAGCCGATCCAGTTGCCGACCACTGCCTCGGCGGTGTCGTGCCAGGTGTTGTCGAGCAGCGGCAGCAGGCGCGCTTCGGGGAAAGCCAGCGTCTCGCCCGCCTGCATGCGGCTGCCGAACTCGTCCAGCAGCGCCTGTGCCTGGCGGTCGAAATAGCGCACCGGAAACGGCGGCAACGCCGGCAGCTTGCCGGCGGCGGCGAGCAGCAGATCGCGCTTGTATTCCTTCAACAGGGAAATGGTGTCGTATTCGGGATGCCCCTGAAAAAACACGGTGCGCAGGCCGTCATGGCTCACCGCCAGATGCACGCCCGCTTCCGCGCTTTCGACCAGCACCTTGACCCCCGCCGCCTCGAATTGCGCACGCGAAACGTCGTTCCAGCGCGAATGCGGCACGTCGAAGCGGGTGTTGACGTCGGCCACCAGCGGGTGGCGGCTGTCGGTGACGCGATGCTCGAACACGCCCCAGATCTTCTGCGGCTGCTTCACTCGCGCCTGGCCGTGGCGGAACTGCATTACCGCATGGGTGGCGAGGCAGGAGCACAGGGTCGAGGTGACGTTGTCCCAGGCCCAGTCGATCACTTCGATCAGCGGCTTCCAGAACGGCTCGTCGGCGAGGTTGGCATGGCTGACGTTGGCGCCGGTGATGATGAGCGCATCCAGCCCGGCGGCGCGGATGGCGTCGAAGCTTTCGTAAAACTGCGCGATATGCGCCTGCGCCGCCTCGCCGCGCGGCAGCGTCGGCAGGGTGAAGGGATGCATGTAGAACTGCGCGATCGGGTTGGATTCGCCGACCAGCCGGTAGAACTGCCGCTCGGTCGCCTCCAGCGCGGCGTCCGGCATCATGTTGAGGAGGCCGACGTGCAGTTCGCGGATTTCCTGCTGGGCCGCGCGGCCCGTCTCCAGCACCGTCATGCCGTCGCGGCGCAGGCGCTCGAAAGTGGGCAGGGCGTTATGCGCGACCAGCGGCATGATTACGCCTCGCGCCTCACGCCTGACGCCTCACCCTTCCTGGCAATCGCGGTTTCCAGCAGCGCCAGGAAATCGCGTTCGTCGCGCACCTGCGCCACCTCCTGCGAGGTCACCGTGTAGCCGTGCGGCCGGGCGATCGCCTCGTAGCGCGGGATGCGCGAGTGGAACAGGCGCGGGAACACCCAGCGCGCGAAATCGTCCGGCTCGATCTCGGCCACGAATTCGAGGCCTTTTTCCCTGAGGTAGAGCGGCAGGTGCTCGGCCAGGAAAGCCGGGCGGAAATACAGCGGCTTGGGGTCGGACTGCGCGCGCTTGATCAGCGTGTCCTCCTCTTCGCGGGTGGTGGTCTGGATGTAGAGGATCAGCGTGTGCTCCGCCAGGAGTTCGATCACGCCGGGCTCGTCCAGCTCGCACAGGCTGCCGCCGACGTCGTTGACGAAGTGCGGATAGCCGTAGATTTCCTGGCCCTTGCGGATGAAGCCCGGCACGTCCTTCATCGCCGCGATCTCGGCCTCGCGGTAGGCCGCCTGGCGGCGCGTGAACTCGTCCAGCGAGAGCCCGCCCCACGCCGGCCCGCCGAGCTTGCCGACGAAGGTCAGCACCGGCCCGAGATCGTGGATCTTGATGTTGTTCTTGATGTCGATCCAGTCGCGCCGCAACAGGTCGCACAGAAACGGCACCTGCATCGCCTGCTGTTTGATCAGGTCGAGTATGGGCTCGTCGAGATAGCGCGTACCGATGCGGTAGTCGCCGGAAAAATGGAACCAGTCGTGGCCGCGCAGCATCGACGAGATGTGCGTCTTGCCGACGCCGGACATGCCGAGCAGGGTGATGCGCTTGGTCGGCCAGGCGCGGAAGGTTGCGGGGGTGAAATGCATGGGGCCGGTTTTCGTGGAATCAGCGCGAAGCCTACCGAAAAGCCACCCAATTAAAAAGGGCGCGCAATCAGATCCGTGCCCGGCGCAGCCGCAGCGCGTTGAAAACAACGGAAACCGAGCTGAAACTCATGGCCAGGGCAGCGATCAGCGGGGACAGCAGCATCCCGGTGAAGGGATACAGCAATCCGGCCGCCAGCGGCACGCCGAGCGCGTTGTAGAGGAAGGCGAAAACCAGGTTCTGATGCATGTTGCCGACGGTGGCGGCGCATAGCGCGCGCGCCCGCAGGATGCCGCGCAGGTCGCCCTTGACCAGGGTGATCTGGGCGCTGTGCATCGCCACGTCGGTGCCGGTACCCATGGCGATGCCGATATCGGCGCGGGCCAGCGCCGGGGCGTCGTTGATGCCGTCGCCCGCCATGGCCACTTTGCCCCCTTCCCGCTGCAGGCGAGCCACCAGCTCGACCTTGTCGCGCGGCTTCACCTCGCCGTACACCTCGTCGATGCCGAGGCGGGACGCCACCGCGCGGGCGGTGGTCAGCCCGTCGCCGGTCGCCATGATCACCCGGATGCCGGCCGCCTGCAGTCCCGCCAGCGCCTCCGGCGTCGCAGCCTTGAGCGGGTCGGAGACGGCGACGAGGCCGGCCAGCTGCCGGTCGACTGCCAGAAACATGACGCTCGCGCCTTCAATACGCAGCGCCTCGGCCTGGTCGGCCAGCGCATGCCAGTCGATTTTTTCGTCCTCCATCAGCGCCGTGTTGCCGAGGGCGACCGTCCTGCCCGCCACTTGGCCGCGCACGCCGATGCCGGACGCCGATTCGAATGCATCGGGCCGGTCGAGCACCAACTGGCGCCGCCGCGCTTCCGCGACAATGGCATGCGCCAGGGGGTGCTCGCTGCCCTGGTCGAGGCTGGCGGCGATGCGCAACACCTCGTCCGCCATGTAGCCGTCTGCCGCCACGGCGCGATGGAAGGCCGGCCGGCCTTCGGTGAGGGTACCGGTCTTGTCGACGATGAGGGTGTCGATGGTGCGCAAGCGTTCGATGGCGGCGGCGTCGCGGAACAGCACGCCGGCGGTGGCCGCCTTGCCGGTGGCCACCATGATCGACATCGGGGTCGCCAGCCCGAGCGCGCAGGGGCAGGCGATGATCAGCACCGACACGGCATTGATGAGGCCGTAGACCCAGCTCGGCTCGGGGCCGAAAAACCCCCAACCGAAAAACGACGCCACGGCAATGAGCATGACCGCCACCACGAAGTAGCCCGCCACGCCGTCCGCCAGCCGCTGCATCGGCGCGCGCGAGCGCTGGGCCTGCGACACCATCTGCACGATCTGCGACAGCACGGTGTCCGCGCCGATTTTCTCGGCGCGCATGACGAGGCTGCCGCTGGTGTTGATCGTCGCCCCGATCAGCGCGTCGCCGGCCCGCTTGGATACCGGAATCGGCTCGCCGGTCAGCATGGACTCGTCCACCGCACTCTCCCCTTCCTCGACCGCGCCGTCCACCGGCACCTTCTCGCCCGGCCGCACCCGCAGCCGGTCGCCGATATGGACGTGCGCCAGCGGGACGTCCTCCTCGCCGCCGTCGGCACGAATGCGCCGCGCCGTCTTCGGCGCCAGGCCGAGCAGGGATTTGATCGCCGCCGAGGTCTGGGCGCGCGCGCGCAGTTCGAGTATCTGGCCCAGCAGGGTCAGCGACACGATCACCGCCGCGGCTTCGAAATACACGCCGACCCGGCCGTCGTGGGACACGAAGGACGCCGGAAAAGCCTGCGGCGCCAGCGTCGCCGCCACGCTATAGAGATAGGCGGAGGCGGTGCCCGCGCCGATCAGGGTCCACATGTTGGGATTGCGCGTCGCCACCGAGCGGACGCCGCGCACGAAGAACGGCCAGCCCGCCCACAGGACGACGGGCGACGCCAGGGCCAGCTCGATCCAGTTCTGGTATTGCAAGCCCGGCAATGCCAGGCGGTGGCCGGCCATCGCCAGAATCGTCACCGCAGCCGTCAGCGGCAGCGTCCACCGGAAACGGCGGCGAAAATCCTTCAGTTCCGGGTTGTCCTCGTCCTCGATGGCGGGCTGCAGCGGCTCCAGGGCCATCCCGCACTTGGGGCACACGCCCGGCGCCGGCTGGCGGATTTCCGGATGCATCGGACAGGTGTAGATCGTTTCTCCGGATGCCGGCTGCGGCTGCCGGACCGGGCCTGCCTGGGGGGGATGGACGTGGTCCATGGCAAGGCTTATTGCATCAGGTCGGCGCGCCGTTTCAGGAATTCGTCGCGATCGATCTCGCCGCGGGCATAGCGCTCTTCCAGAATGTCCAGCGCGGTACGCTTCGGTTTATCGCCGTGGCCGCGAACGACATACAGGCCGAGCAGAACAAGCAGCAGGAGGGGAAAGAACCATCCCAGCATCATTCCCCACCCCATTCCGTAGTGCTCGAAGCCAAGCATATCCCGCCTCCTTCACCCCAGCTGCATCGGCGGCGGAGTGCGCCCTCAGGGTTTGTCCATGTTCATCTGCATCCTCTGCTGCAGCCTGTCCATGCGTTTTTCCAACATGTCCATGCGCCTGGCCATCGCGTCGCTGTCGCCGGTCATCCCCATGCCGCCGTGCATGCCATGGCCCTTCATGCCCATGCAATCCCTGCCGCCCATCATGCCCATGCCGCCCGGATTTTTGCCACTCATGGGCCCGGACGCCTGCATGTCCTTCATCACGGCGTCCATCTGCGACATTTGCTCTTCCATCAACTGCATGCGTTTGGCGGGGTCCTCGGTGCGGCGCATTTCCTCCATGCGTTCGCGCAGGGACGCCATGCCGGCCGCGCTCGTATCCTGGGGCTGCGCCGCGCCCGCATCCGGGCGATCGCCGTGCTCGTGCTCGGCTCTCGCTGCGGCCGGCATGGCCAGAGCCGCGGCGAGAGCGAACAGCAGGGTGGTGCGTTGCATTGCCATCATGTCCGGCTCCTTGAAAAATAATGTGGGTCATTTCGCATACCGCCAATGGATGCGCGCAGTCTCGCTGCGGAACGCGCCGCCCCTTGCCGGCCACGCAGCGCGACGACGCCGCCCGGTTTCATTGACGGGGCCGGGCTGGCACCCGAAAAGCCGGGGTGCATTCCGGGATTTTCATGGACCCGATGCCCGGCGTGCCGGCACGGCTCGGCGGCCGCCCCGCGCCATGCAGTACCACTTCTCCAATATAGATGAGCCGACCCCGACAACAAGCCGGCGCCAGGCGCCGCCGGCAAACGTACCCATCGCGGCGGGGCATAATGCTGCAACCGCCATCATCCGCTCCCTCCATGACCGCTCCCCGCCTGCCCGTCCTGTCTCTGCTCGAAACCCGCGTCCTCGGCGTGCTCTGCGAAAAGCAGCACACCGTGCCCGATACCTATCCGCTGTCCCTCAATGCCCTGGTGGCCGGCTGCAACCAGAAAACCAGCCGTCATCCCGTCATCGAAGCCAGCGAGGCCGAGGTGCAGGCCGCCATCGACAATCTCAAGGGGCCGGCCCTGGTCGTCGAATCCAGCGGCGGCCGCGTCACCCGCTACGCCCACAACATGGAAAAAGCCCTGCGCCTGCCTTCCCAGGCCGTCGCCCTGCTCACCGTGCTGATGCTGCGCGGCCCGCAGACCGTGGGCGAACTGCGCATCAACTGCGAACGCCTGCACCGGTTCGCCGACATCTCGGCGGCGGACGCCTTTCTGCAGGAACTGGCCGCACGGCCCGACGCCGCCATGGTGGTCGAGCTGCCGCGCCAGCCAGGCTCGCGCGAGCATCGCTGGGCCCACCTGCTCGGCGGCGCTGCGGCCGCCGAGACAGCCGCAGCGTCCCCGGCGGCCGCGCCCGGCGCCGCCGCAACCATGGACGGGATCGCCGCGCTCGAGACCAGGGTGGCGCGGCTGGAAGCGGAAGTCGAGGACTTGAAAAGCCTGCTGGGCAAGCTTTGTGCGGAACGGGGCATGCCGGCCTGAAGCGCGCAAAAAAAAGGGCGCCCCGCAGAGCGCCCCGGCATTCCTGCGAAGAAATGCGTCTACAGCGTGTAGGCCCGCTCGCCGTGGCTGGCGGTATCGAGGCCTTCGCGCTCCTGTTCTTCGCTGACGCGCAGGCCGACGCTCAGGTCGATCAGCTTGAACAGCACCAGGCTGACCACGCCCGACCAGGCGACGGTGATAAGCACGCCGGTGGCCTGCGTCGCCACCTGGCCCGCCATCGAGTAGTCGGCCACGCCGACGCCGCCCAGCGCCGGCGAGACGAAGACGCCGGTGCCGATGGCGCCGATGATGCCGCCGATTCCGTGAATACCGAACACGTCGAGCGAATCGTCGTAGCCCAGCGCCTTCTTCAGGCCGGTGACGCCCCACAGGCAGACCACGCCGGCCACCGCGCCGAGCACGATGCCGCCCATCGGGCCGACCAGGCCGGCCGCCGGGGTGATCGCCACCAGGCCCGCCACCACGCCCGAGGCGACCCCCAGCATGGAGGGCTTGCCGCGCAGCAGCCACTCGGCGAACATCCAGGCGAGCCCCGCAGCGGCGGTGGCGAGGATGGTGTTGATGAAGGCCAGCGCCGCGCCGCCGGTGGCTTCGAGATTGGAGCCGGCGTTGAAGCCGAACCAGCCCACCCACAAGAGCGAGGCGCCGATCATGGTCATCGGCAGGCTGTGCGGCGGCATCGCGTCGCGGCCGAGGCCGATGCGCTTGCCCAGCGCGATGGCGCCGACCAGCGCGGCGACGCCGGCGTTGATGTGCACCACGGTGCCGCCCGCGAAATCGAGATCCCCCTTCGCGAACAGGTAGCCGCCGCTTGCCCATACCATGTGGGCGATCGGCAGATAGGAGAAGGTGAACCACAGCGCGCCGAACAGCAGCAGCGCGGAGAACTTCACCCGTTCGGCCAGGCCGCCGACGATCAGCGCCACGGTGATGGCGGCGAAGCTCAGCTGGAAGGCGACGAAAATGAACTCGGGGATCACCACGCCCTGGGTGAAGGTCGCCGCGGTACTGGCCGGCGTGATGCCGGCCAGGAACAGCTTGGACAGGTCGCCGATCGCCCAGTTGAGGCCGCCGCCGTCGCCGAACGCCAGCGAGTAGCCGTACACCGCCCACAGGATGGCGATCAGACAGAAGATCGCCATCACCTGGGTCAGCACCGACAGCATGTTCTTGGCGCGCACCAGGCCGCCGTAGAACAGCGCCACGCCCGGAACGATCATCAGCACCACCAGCAGGGTGGAAACCATCATCCAGGCGGTGTCGCCCTTGTCCGGCACCGGGGCCGCGGCTTCCACGGCGACGGCTTCCACCGTTTCGGCCGCTGCGGCTGCTTCGACCGGAGCGGCAGTCTCCTGTGCCGGCGTCATGCCGGGAGACAACAGGGCGAACATCAGGCCCAGCACAGCAAATAGCTTTTTCATGATCGGCTCCTCAGAGGGCGTCAGGGCCGGATTCGCCCGTGCGGATGCGAACGACCTGTTCCAGGCTGGTGACGAAGATCTTGCCGTCGCCGATCTTGCCGGTGTTGGCCGCTTTCTCGATCGCCTCGATCACGCGCTCCAGCAGCTCGGCCCCGATGGCCACCTCGATCTTCACTTTGGGCAGGAAATCGACCACGTATTCCGCGCCGCGATACAGCTCGGTGTGGCCCTTCTGCCGCCCGAACCCCTTCACTTCCGTGACCGTCAGGCCGGTGACGCCGATGGCGGACAATGCCTCGCGCACTTCATCCAGCTTGAACGGCTTGATGACTGCCGTTACGAATTTCATGCCAGTTCTCCCGATGGTTCAGAACGTTTTGCCGACTGAAACAATGACGCGGTCGTCGGCATACTTGCCGTACAGTTTCTCGCCGTCGTCGTCGGTGGCTACATAGGCAAGGCCGAAGTTGAAGCCGCCGAATTCCTTGCTGACGCCGATCTTCCAGTCCGCGTAGTCAGCCTGGGCGCCTGCGCCCGCGGTATAGCCATAGTGAAGACCGAGCATGACCGCAGCGGGCAACTCATAGTTGAAGCTGGCGTCCCAGTAGACCGTGCCGTCGGAATCGGCAGCGCCGAAATAATCCGTGGCGCTATAGGAGGCCTTCAGGCCGAATCCCTTCCAGGTCAGGGCGGCGTAGGCCTCGAGCGTGTCGGCATCGGACAGGCCGGGGTAGAAATACTGGAGCAGGCCGACGTTGTAGCCGAGATCGCCGGCGATCTTGCCGCTGTAGCCGCCATAGACGTCCCATTCCATGTTGGCATCGCCGAACTCGACATTGGACCCCCAGGTTCCCAGATAGAAACCGCTGGCGTGGGCGTAGTCGAAACCGCCCTGGATCGCCGGGTCCTCGTCGGTCTGGGAAACGCCGCGGAAGGCGTAGTCGGAGACAAACCCCAGGTTGCCGGTGAGGCTGTGGGGGCTGCTTTCTTCAGCCGCCATGGCCAAGCCGGACACGCCCGCGAGGCCGGCCGCAACCACAGCGTGTGCAAGTTTTTTCATGAAATGTCTCCCAAATGAGTACGCGCAAGATCGCTCCCATCATTCAGCACAAGCTGTGCCAGACAATATTTCATTTAAAAAACAAACGGTTGAATTAATAAACTGGTGAAATCAAGAATAGACCGCACTTTCGTGGTGCGCCATGAAAACGCCATGCACCCTCTTTGTGCTGCGCGCCACGGCCTGCCGCTGCGCCGGATCGACGCAGTGCTTGTACACTCTCCGCTTACTGGAGAGCGCCATGAACCCGAATCCGAAATTTCCCACCCCCGCATTCATCAACGATCTGGTCGGCAAGCTGGGCGAGGCGTTGAAACAGTCGCCCGCCAAGGACATCGAACAGAACCTCAAGGCCGGGCTCACCTCGATGCTTGGCAAGCTCGACATGGTGAGCCGCGAGGAATTCGACGTGCAGACCGAAGTGCTGGCGCGCACCCGCGAAAAGCTCGCGCAGCTGGAAGCCCGCCTGGCCGAACTGGAAAAGCAGCAGCGCGAAGAAGAATAAAAAAATGGCCGTCGCCGTCGTCAAAAGCCGGGCGTTAAACGGCATGCACGCGCCCGAGGTCGTGGTCGAGGCGCATCTGGCCAACGGCTTGCCGGCATTCACGCTGGTCGGCCTGCCCGAAACCGAAGTGAAGGAGGCGCGCGACCGCGTGCGCGCGGCGATCCAGAACGCGCGCTACGAATTCCCGGCGCGCCGCATCACGGTCAACCTCGCCCCGGCCGATCTGCCCAAGGAATCCGGGCGCTTCGATCTGCCGATCGCGCTGGCGATCCTCGCCGCCTCTGGGCAGGTCCCCGCCGACAAGTTCAGGCACGCCGAATTCGCCGGCGAACTCGCGCTGACCGGCGAGCTGCGTCCGGTGCGCGGCGCGCTGGCGATGGCGCTGGCCACCCGCGCGGCGCAGCGGCAGCTGGTGCTGCCCGCGCAATCGGCCAGCGAGGCCGCATTGGCCCGCGGCGTGGAAACGCTGGGGGCGGCCAGCCTGCTTGAGGTCTGCGCCTGGCTCGCGGGGCAGGCCGCGCTCGCCGCGCCCGAACCGGATGCCGTGCCGCTCGCGCCGGACTATCCCGACTTTGCCGACGTCAAAGGCCAGGCCGCCACCAAGCGCGCGCTCGAAGTCGCCGCCGCGGGGGGCCATTCGGTGCTGCTGGCGGGACCGCCCGGCACCGGCAAGTCGATGCTGGCCGCGCGCTTCCCTGGCATCCTGCCGGCGATGGACGAGACCGAGGCGCTGGAAGCCGCCGCGCTGCAATCGCTCAACGGCAGTTTCCAGCACCGGCACTGGCAGCGCCGGCCGTTCCGCGCGCCGCACCACACCGCATCCGCGGTGGCGCTGGTGGGCGGCGGCGGCAATCCGCGCCCCGGAGAAATTTCGCTGGCGCACCACGGCGTGCTGTTTCTCGACGAGCTGCCGGAGTTTTCGCGGCAGGTGCTGGAAGTGCTGCGCGAACCGCTGGAAACCGGCCACATCACCATTTCGCGCGCGGCGCGACAGGCCGATTTCCCGGCGCGCTTCCAGCTGGTGGCGGCGATGAATCCCTGCCCCTGCGGCTACCTCGGCCATCCCACCCAGGCCTGCCGCGACACCCCGGACCAGATCGCGCGTTATCGCGGGCGCATTTCCGGTCCGCTGCTCGACCGTATCGACATCCAGATCAGCGTGCCCGCGCTGACCCAGGACGAACTGATGCAGGCCGCTGCGGGCGAACCCAGCGCCGCCGTCCGCGCCCGCGTGCAGGCGGCGCGCGAGCGCCAGATGGCGCGCCAGGGAAAACCCAACGCCGCGCTCGGCACCCAGGAAATCGACCGCCACTGCGCCCTGGATGCGGCCAGCGAAGCCCTGCTGAAGCAGGCGATCGCACGCCTCAACCTGTCGGCGCGCGCCTACCACCGCGTGCTCCGGCTCGCGCGCAGCGTGGCCGATCTCGCCGGCAGCGAGGCCATCACGTCCGTCCACCTCGCCGAGGCCATCCAGTACCGGAGACAGGCGGCATGAGCGATCCGCGTCGAGCCTGGCAGGAAGAAAAACGCTCGGCCTGGCTCTACCGCGCGGTGGCCGAGTGCGAGCGCGACACCCCGCGCGCAGCGCTGTTCGACGAACTGGCGCAGGCTGCCGACGAGCAGGCGGACATCTGGCTGGCCGCCATCGCCCGCAGCGGCGGCGCGGCGCCGGCGGCTTTCCGGCCCGGCCTGCGCGCCCGCCTCGTCGCCGGACTCACCCGCGCTTTCGGGCCGCGGGCCATGCGCGGCGTGCTGGCGGCGATGAAGGTACGCGGCATGGCGCTGTATGCGCAAACCCCGCCGCACGGTATGCCGGTGCGGCGCGACGACATCGGCAAGCGCCACCAGAACGGCACCGCCGGCAACGTCCTGCGCGCCGGGGTGTTCGGCGTCAACGACGGGCTGGTATCGAACGCCGCGCTGATCTACGGCGTGGCCGGCGCAGCGCCGGAACCGGCCGTCATCGTGCTGACTGGCGTGGCCGGACTGCTGGCGGGCGCATTTTCGATGGCGGCGGGGGAATACATTTCGGTGCGCTCGCAGCGCGAAATGTTCGAGTACCAGATCGGACTGGAGCGCGACGAGCTGGAAAAATATCCGCGCGAAGAAGCGGCCGAACTGGCGCTGATCTACGCCGCCAAGGGCATGGACGCCGAACAGGCGAAGCAGGTGGCCGAGTCCCTGATGCAGGACCCCGAACGTGCGCTCGACACGCTGGCGCGCGAGGAACTCGGCCTCAACCCCGACGAACTCGGCTCACCCTGGGTGGCGGCGGCTTCCTCCTTTTCGGCCTTCACTGCCGGTGCCGCGCTGCCGCTGTTGCCTTTCCTGTTCGGCCACGGCAGTGCGCTGACGATCTCGATCGCGCTGACCGCGCTCGGGCTGTTCGCCGTCGGCGCCAGCATGAGTCTGTTCACCGGGCGCCACGCCGCGCTCTCCGGCGTGCGCATGCTCGGCATCGGCGGCGCGGCGGGATTGGCCACGTATTTCATCGGCGCCTGGCTGGGCGTGACGCTAGGCTGAGCGTTCCTCCGCCCACGCCGGGCACGCGGACGCCCGGAAAAGCTTCAAGTCTGCTCCCACGGCAGGCCGTCGAAGCGCCAGCCGTTCCTGGTGCTGCGATGGCGCGATTCGTCCATGTCGCCCTCGAAGCCGTGCTCGACGTTGTAGACCTCGGGAAAGCCGTACTTTTCCAGGTAGCGCCCGGCGTCGGCCGAGCGGCGGCCCGAGCGGCAGATCAGCACCACCGGGCGGTTGGCCGACGCCGCCTTGCGCGCATGGCCGAGAAAGTCCGGGTTGACGTCCCAGTCCGGGCCATCCTGCCAGGCGACGTGGATCGCGCCGATCGGATGGCCGACAAAAAGATATTCGATCTCCGAGCGGCAGTCGATGAACACGGCTTCGGGGTGCTGCTGTAAAAAAGCATGCGCTTCGGTGGGGCTGAACTGCTTCATGCCGGGCTCCTGTGCAATCGTGCTTCCACCATAGCAGCACTTGCCCGCACGGGCGAAAAAACCCCGCCGATGCGGCGGCCAGGATGTGTTCGGCGGCATTCAGCGCGGGCTGCGCCAGCGGACGCCCGCGTACCCTGCCCCTGCTCCGCCGGATTCCCCCTGTCTAGAGCCGGACTAAAGCGGCAGAAACTCGTTAAGCCCGTGCGGGGCGCAGCGGGACGCGGTGGCGGACCTTATATAATGCAGCGTTCTCCGCTTCTGCCGACCGCCATGTCCCGCACCGCACAGCTGCATTCCCTGCTCGCCCAACGCATTCTCGTCCTCGACGGCGCGATGGGGACGATGATCCAGTCCTACAAGCTCGGCGAGGCGGATTACCGCGGCGAACGCTTCGCCGACTTCGCGCACGACCTGAAGGGCAACAACGACCTGCTGTGCCTGACCCAGCCTGCGATCATCAAGGAAATCCACGCCAAGTACCTGGCGGCGGGCGCCGACATCCTCGAGACCAACAGCTTCAACGCCACCGCGATTTCCATGGCGGACTACCACATGGAGCATCTGGTGCCGGAGCTCAACTTCGCCGCGGCGAAGCTGGCGCGCGAGGCGGCCGACGAGGCGACCGCGGCCAACCCTGCCAAGCCGCGCTTCGTCGCCGGCGTGCTCGGCCCGACCTCGCGCACCGCCACCATCTCGCCCGACGTCAACGATCCCGGCTACCGCAACGTGACCTTCGACCAGCTGCGCGTCGCCTATCTGGAAGCGATCGACGGCCTGGTGAAGGGCGGCGCCGACATCCTCATGGTCGAGACGATTTTCGACACGCTCAACGCCAAGGCGGCGCTGTTCGCCATCGAGGAATACTTCGAACAGAACAGCATGCGGCTGCCGGTGATGATCTCCGGCACCATCACCGACGCCTCCGGCCGCACCCTGTCGGGCCAGACCGGCGAGGCATTCTGGAACTCGGTGCGCCACGCCCGGCCTTTGTCCATCGGGCTGAACTGCGCGCTCGGCCCCGACCTCCTGCGCCAGTACGTCGAGGAGCTCTCCAGCAAGGCCGACGTGTTCGTCTCGGCCCACCCCAACGCCGGCCTGCCGAATGCCTTCGGCGAGTACGATATGGGCGGCGACGAGATGGCGGTGCACATCGGCGAATGGGCGCGCTCGGGGCTCTTGAACATCGTCGGCGGCTGCTGCGGCACCTCGCCCGCGCACATCGCCGCCATCGCGAAAGCGGTCGAAGGCGTCGTCCCGCGCGTGCCGCCGGTGCTGGAACCAGCGATGCGGCTGTCGGGGCTGGAGCCGTTCAACGTCGGCAAGGACTCGCTTTTCGTCAACGTCGGCGAGCGCACCAACGTCACCGGCTCGAAAGCGTTTGCCCGCATGATCATCGAGGGCCGCTACGACGACGCCCTGTCGGTGGCGCGCCAGCAGGTGGAAAACGGCGCGCAGGTGATCGACATCAACATGGACGAGGGCATGCTCGACGCCGAAGCGGCGATGGTGCGCTTCCTCCATCTCATTGCCTCGGAACCCGACATCGCGCGCGTGCCCATCATGCTCGACTCGTCGAAGTGGAACGTGATCGAGGCGGGCTTGAAGTGCATCCAGGGCAAGGGCATCGTCAATTCCATTTCCATGAAGGAAGGCGAGGCCGAGTTCATCGAGCGGGCGAGGCTGTGCCTGCGCTACGGCGCCGCGGTGATCGTGATGGCGTTCGACGAGACCGGCCAGGCCGACACCTATGCGCGCAAGACCGAAATCTGCGCGCGGGCGTACAAACTCCTGACGGAAACGGTCGGCTTCCCGGCCGAGGACATCATCTTCGACCCGAATATTTTTGCCGTGGCCACCGGGATCGAGGAGCACGCCAACTACGCCGTCGACTTCATCGAGGCCACCCGCTGGATCCGCCGGAACCTGCCGCACGCCCACGTCTCGGGGGGGGTGTCGAACGTCAGCTTCTCGTTCCGCGGCAACGACGCGGTGCGCGAGGCGATCCACACCGCCTTCCTCTATCACGCGATCCAGGCCGGCATGGACATGGGCATCGTCAACGCCGGCCAGCTCGGTGTCTACGCCAACCTCGACCCCGAACTGAAGGAGCGCGTCGAGGACGTGCTGCTGAACCGCCGCGAGGACTCGACCGAACGCCTGGTGACGTTTGCCGAAAACGTCAAGGGCGAGGCAAAGGAAAAGGTCGAGGATCTTTCCTGGCGCCAGCTGCCGGTGAACGAGCGGCTCTCCCACGCGCTGGTGCAGGGCATCACCCAGTACATCGTCGAGGACACCGAGGCCGCGCGGCTCGAATCCGAACGCCCGCTGCATGTGATCGAAGGCCCGCTGATGGCGGGGATGAACGTGGTCGGCGACCTGTTCGGCGCCGGCAAGATGTTCCTGCCGCAGGTGGTCAAATCCGCCCGCGTGATGAAGCAGGCGGTGGCGCATCTGCTGCCCTTCATCGAGGCCGACAAGCAGGCCGGCGACACGCAGAGCGCGGGCAAGATCGTCATGGCCACGGTCAAGGGCGACGTCCACGACATCGGCAAGAACATCGTCGGCGTGGTGCTCGGCTGCAACGGCTACGACATCGTCGACCTCGGCGTCATGGTGCCGGCGCAGAAGATCCTCGACGCCGCAAAAGAGCACAACGCCGACATCATCGGTCTATCGGGCCTGATCACGCCTTCGCTGGAGGAAATGGCGCATGTGGCGAAGGAAATGCAGCGTCAGGGCTTCAGCCTCCCGCTCCTGATCGGCGGCGCCACCACCTCGCTGGCGCACACCGCGGTGAAGATCGAACCGCATTACGCACACCCGGTGGTGTACGTGAAGGATGCCTCGCGCGCGGTCGGCGTCTGCACCCAGCTGCTGTCGCGCGAACTGCGTGACGCCTTCGCCGCCGAAATCAAGGCGGACTACGCAAAGACGCGCGAGCGGCACCTCAAGCACAAAACCGACACCGTGCGCCTGTCGCTGGCCGAGGCACGCGCCAACAAGTTTCCCGTCGACTGGGCCGCCTACACGCCGCCCGCGCCGAAGCAGCCGGGCGTCCATGCGCTCAGGGCCTACGACCTGGCGACGCTCGCCGAAGCCATCGACTGGACGCCGTTCTTCGCCTCCTGGGAGCTGCACGGCAAGTTCCCGAAAATCCTCGGCGACGAGGTGGTCGGCGCCGAAGCGACCAAGCTCTACAACGATGCCCGGGCGATGCTCGCCAGGATGATCGCGGAAAACTGGGTGGAAGCGCGCGCGGTGTTCGGCCTGTTCCCCGCCAACACGGTGAACGACGACGACATCGAGGTCTATGCCGACGCGTCGCGCTCAAGCGTGCGGATGACCTGGCACAACCTGCGCCAGCAGATGAAAAAACCGGAAGGCCGCGCCAACCTGTGCATCGCCGACTTCGTCGCGCCCAGGGCCAGCGGGCTCGAGGACTATCTCGGCGCCTTCGTCGTCACCGCCGGCATCGGCGAGGACGAGCGCGCCAAGGCATTCGAGGCCGCGCACGACGATTATTCGGCGATCCTGTTCAAGTCGCTGTGCGACCGCCTGGCCGAAGCCTTCGCCGAACACCTGCATCTGCGCGTGCGCCGCGAATTCTGGGGCTACGCCAGCGAGGAAGCGCTCAGCAATGACGACCTGATCGCGGAGAAATACCAGGGCATCCGCCCCGCCCCCGGCTACCCCGCCTGCCCCGAGCACAGCGAGAAAGCCCCGCTGTTCGAGGTGCTCGACGCGACGGCCGAGATCGGCGTCAAGCTCACCGAGAACTTCGCCATGTGGCCGGGCGCGGCGGTGTCGGGCTTCTACCTGTCGCACCCCGACAGCCAGTATTTCGCAGTGGCGAAAATCGAGCGTGACCAGGTCGAGGACTATGCGCGCCGCAAGGGCTGGACGCTGCAGGAAGCGGAACGCTGGCTGGCGCCGAATTTGGCCTACCAGCCCGATTGACGGCTTGCCGGGCAGGGTTCACCAGCCCTGCTGCAGCATCTTCTCCAGCCAGAACAGCCCGATCACGGTCTTGGTTTCGCAGATCTTGCCATTGCGAACCCAGTCCATCGCTTCGCCGAACGGCACCCGCAGGATTTCCAGGAACTCGTCGTGGTCGCGGCCGTGGTTGCCGGGTTCCAGCCCGCGCGCCAGGTAGAACGCCAGCCGCTCGTCGGAATAGCCGATGCAGGGGTAGATGGTGGTGACTTCGCGCCACTCGCCCGCGGTATAGCCGGTTTCCTCTTCCAGTTCCCGCTTCGCGCAGGTGAGGTCGTCCTCGCCGGGATCGATCTTGCCGGCCGGCAGCTCGATGAAATCGCGGTGCAGCGGATAGCGGTGCTGGCGCTCCAGCAGCAGGTCGCCATTGCCGAACACCGGGATGACGACGACGGCGCCGGGATGGACGATGTATTCGCGCGTCGATTCGGCGCCGTTGGGCAGGCGCACGCGGTCGCGTTTGACGTGCATCAGCCGTCCCTTGAAGACGGTTTCGCTCTCCAGTCCGGTTTCGGTGAGCGTGGTTGTTGACGCTTCAGCGTCTTTACAACCATGGCCTGCCTCTTGCAGGTGAAGCTCGGGGGTATCGTTTTCCATGGCCGCCATGATAGCGATGCCGGCTGCAGGCGCGGGCAAAAAAATGCCGGGTTCTTGCGAACCCGGCGGAACCGGGGGTTTCTGCCCCTCGTTGCGGAGAACTTCCTGCCTGCAGCACAAGCAGCAAGCCGGTTCATCCTACGCAGGGGGTCCGGATCTGGCTATACAACTTTAGTTGTAGAAGCAAAGCAACTCATTGTTTATGTTTAACTAATTTTTCACGCAGCGCGGAATACTGGCGCCGGCTGACCATCAGATGTTCGTCCAGTCCGTCCAGCCGCAAGAAATGGCCGTCCTCGTCGCCGGGCAGCTTGCCGATTTCGCGGATGCGCGCAGTGGCCACCAGGCAGTTGCGGTGGACCCGCAGGAAGCGCTCGCCGAACTCGTTCTCCAGCCGGACCAGCGATTCCTCGATAAGAAATTCGCGGGCGGCGGTGCGCACGGTGACATATTTGAACTCCGCCTTGAGATAGAGGATGTCTGCCGCCGGAATCAGCACGACGCGGCCTTTCTCGTTGACCGACAGATGGCTGCGCGCCTTGGGGTGGACGTCGCGCAATCGGTCGAGCACGCTGGCGCTCAAGCTCTGCGCCCGCGACAGGGCGCGCAGCAGCCGGTCGGCGCGCACCGGTTTCAGCAGGTAGTCGACCGCGTTGAGATCGAACGCCTGGCAGGCATAGGCATCGTAGGCGGTGCTGAAGATGATGGCGGGGGGAGCCGCCAGCCGGTTGAGGTGGGCAGCGCACTCGAGGCCGTCCATGCCGGGCATGCGGATATCGAGCAGCACCGCGTCGACCGGTTTTTGCTGCGCCTGGTTCAGCGCATCCAGCCCGTTGTCGGCTTCGCCGACGATGTCGACCGCCAGTTCGTCGGCGCAATCCGCCAGCACGTCGCGCAGGCGATGGCGCGCGGGCGCCTCGTCATCGACGATGAGGACGCGCAGGGGCGGGTTGGGTGCGTTCACGGGTGTAGGGAATGACGATATGCACCTGATAAACGGCGCCCAGCGGCTCCAACTTGAGCTGCGCGTCGAGGTCGAAGTGCAGCAACAGGCGCTCGCGGATGTTCGCCAGCGCGATGCGGTTGCCCTTGTGGCGGCCGGCATCGGCGGCGATCGGGTTGCGCACCACGATGTGCACCTTGTCGGCGCTGCGATAGATATTGAGGCTGATTTCGCCGCCGTCGGTCAGCGGCTCGATGCCGTGGTAGACCGCGTTCTCCACCAGCGGCTGAACCACCAGCGGAGGAATCAGCGCGTCCGCCGGCATTTTATGGATGTGCCAGACCACCTGCAGGCGGTCGCCCAGGCGCAGTTGCTCCAGCTCCAGATAGGCACGGGTGAGCGCGACTTCGTCCTCCAGCGGCGCCAGCTGGCTGGCGTTGCCCATCAGCGCACGGAACAGGTCGGCCATGTTTTCCAGCGCGTGTTCGGCCCGGCGCGGATCGCTGCGCACCAGCGACAGCACGGCGTTCAGGCTGTTGAACAGGAAATGCGGACGGATGCGCGCCTGCAGGGCCTGCAGCCGCGCCTCGGTGATGGCGGGCGACAGGGCGCGGGCACGCAGGTTGAAATAGGCCAACAGGCCGGCGCCGAGCAGCAGCGCGAACGCCGCCACGCCGGCCAGCGGAACCGGCTGCGATCCGGCCAGCAGCGGACCGAGCCACAGCGTCGCCAGCACGGGAACCGCCATGCCGAGCAGCAGGGTGGCGCCCACGCCCATGCGATATGGCAGTCCGCGCAGCCAGCGTCCCGCCGCGCATAGCGCAAGCAGGGTCAGCAGCAGCGCCGGCTGCGCCAGCGCAGACAGGGCGACGAATTCCGCCCAGAAGGCCGGGGCATCCGCCACGCGCGCCGCCACCCCGGCCACCAGCGCCGCCTCGACCGTCAGCGCGATGCGCAGGGTCACGCCGAGGTGACAGAAGTTCGGCAATTCGACCTGCCGGTTGTTATGATTCCTTCTTTTCATTCCCCGCTTCTGTCCCCATGAGCACGTCATCGACGCCGCCCGCCGCCTGGTCCGGCCGCTTTTCCGAGCCGGTTTCCGAAATCGTCAAACGCTACACCGCGTCGATTCCCTTCGATTATCGGCTGGCCGAGTTCGATATTCAGGGTTCGCTGGCGCACGCCGCCATGTTGCACCACGTCGGCGTCCTGTCCAAGGACGACCTCGAAGCGATCCAGCGCGGCATGGCCGACCTGCTGGCCGAGGTCCGCGCCGGCCAGTTCGTCTGGTCGCTGGACAAAGAAGACGTCCACCTCAACATCGAGGCCGCGCTCACCGCGAAAATCGGCGACGCCGGCAAGCGCCTGCACACCGGACGCAGCCGCAACGACCAGGTGGCGACCGACATCCGCCTCTACCTGCGCGACGCCATCGACCGCATCCTGGCCGGCGTCCGTGCCTGCCAGACCTCACTGGTCGATCTGGCCGAGGCGCACGCCGACACCGTGATGCCCGGCTTCACCCACCTGCAGGTGGCGCAGCCGGTCACCTTCGGCCATCACCTGCTGGCCTATTTCGAGATGCTGGCGCGCGACGCCGAGCGCCTGACCGACTGCCGCCGCCGCGTCAACCGGCTGCCGCTGGGTGCCGCTGCCTTGGCCGGCACCAGCTATCCGATCGACCGGGAATATGTAGCCCGCGAACTCGGCTTCGAGGCCGTCTGCGAAAACTCGCTCGACGCCGTCTCCGACCGCGATTTCGCCATCGAATTCACCGCTGCCGCCGCGCTGGTGATGACCCACCTGTCGCGCCTGTCGGAAGAACTGATCCTGTGGATGAGCCCGCGCTTCGGCTTCATCGACCTGGCCGACCGCTTCTGTACCGGCTCCAGCATCATGCCGCAAAAGAAAAACCCCGATGTGCCCGAACTGGTGCGCGGCAAGACCGGCCGCGTCAACGGCCATCTGGTCGCCCTACTCACCCTGATGAAGGGGCAGCCGCTGGCCTACAACAAGGACAATCAGGAAGACAAGGAGCCGCTGTTCGACAGCGTCGACACGCTGACCGACACCCTCGCCATCTACGCCGACATGCTCACCGGGGTGACGGTCAAGCCGGAGGCGATGCGCGCGGCGGTGATGCAGGGCTTCGCCACCGCCACCGATCTGGCCGACTATCTGGTGAAGAAAGGCGTGCCCTTCCGCGACGCGCACGAAGTGGTGGCGCGCGCGGTACGCGCGGCGGAAGCGTCCGGACGCGATCTGGCCGACCTGCCGCTCGCGGAATTGCAGGCTTTCAGCCCGGTGATCGCCGACGACGTCTACGCCGTGCTGACACTGGAGGGTTCGCTTGCCGCCCGCGACCACCTCGGCGGCACCGCGCCGGCACAGGTGCGTGCGGCGATTGCGCGCGCGCGGCAGCGGATTTAAGCCGTCCCCGGCGCCACGGGCGGCGCATGCTCGCGGCAGATCCGCCGCACTTCGGGGCTGGAGAGTTTTTCCTGCAGCAGCCCGCAGAAATAGCTGCGCGGTCCCAGCCGCTGATTGTGGCGGCAGCTGGCGCACACGCCGAAGCTGCGCTTGCCGCTCTGCGCCTGCACCTGCGCCAGCACCTGGCGCAGCACCACCATCGCCGAACTCACCCGCGCCGGACTGGCGGTCTGCACGATGTCGCGCCAGGCGCCGCCGGCGGAGAGCGTCTTCAAGAGCGTGGTGCCGCCTTCGGCCAGGATCAGCCGCACCACCCGGCCGTCGCGCGGATCGGCGTAGCGCGAGATCAGCCGACGGCGCGCCAGCACCAGCACGGTCTGCGACACCGTGCCCTTGGTCAGCCCGAGGTACTCGGTCAGCGCCTGCGGCGTGTTGCTGAAACGGTTGGCCTGGTTGAGATAGAACAGCACCTGCAGGTGCACCGGCTGCAGGCCCTGCGCTGCGCCCGCCTGCCGCAAGTCGGCCCGGGTCAGCAGCGACAGCCGCTCGACCAGATCGAACAGGGTGAGCGCCTGGCTTTTCAAATTTCAGCCTGAATCAGAAGCGGACCATGACGCCGCCCTGCGCCGCGATCAGCGCGGCCAGCTTGTCGTAGAGCGGCTCGCCGCTCTTGGTGTCGACCCAGCCTGCGTCCTGCGGCTTGAAGTGGAAGCCGCCCGAGCGCGCGGCCACCCAGATTTCGCGCGCCACGCCATGACGGTTGATGATGATCTTGCTGCCGTCGTCGAACTCGACCTCGATGATGCCGTCGGCCGGCGTTTCGAAATCCAGATCGGCATCTTCCAGCGCCTGCTCGATTTTGGCCAGCGTCGTGCCGGCGGACTGGTTGAACTCGATTTCCGTCATGATGTCCCGTGCTAACATTTCGCGCATGAAACTGCGCACCTTATATATAGTGTCCCTGTTGCTATGCGGGCTCGGTCTGACTGCCTGCGGCTCCAAGGGTGACCTGTATCTTCCCGAAAATCCCCCCGCACCGCAACGGACTTCCAATTGAATACCCTGCATCGACTCGACGGCCGCCTTTATCTTGAAGGCGTGGCGCTGGATACCCTCGCCGAGCGTTTCGGCACGCCGCTTTATATCTATTCCCGGCAGGCGCTCGAGGCCGCCTACCAGGCCTACGCAGAAGCGTTTGCCGCCACCCCGCATCTGATCTGCTATGCGGTCAAGGCCAGCTCGAACCTGGCCATCCTCAACCTGTTCGCCCGGCTCGGCGCCGGCTTCGACATCGTCTCCGGCGGCGAACTGGCCCGCGTGCTGGCGGCCGGCGGCGATCCCGGCAAGGTGGTTTTCTCGGGCGTCGGCAAGACAGCCGGCGAGATGCGCGCCGCGCTCGACGCCGGCATCCTCTGCTTCAACGTCGAGTCGGCCAGCGAACTGCATCGCTTGAATC
>VFQM010000237.1_pt1 | contig 66972 bp, 58 predicted proteins | sample 3512391 | NCBI WGS metagenome assembly VFQM01 (sample SAMN10412369, study PRJNA504923) | tailings metagenome | isolation source: Replicate 1 from Balatoc abandoned mine | place: Philippines | reverse complement strand
TGGGCGAGAACTGCCTGATTGGTCCCGGGGCGCACCTTTACAATCAGGGCCGCATCACGATCGGCGCGCGCAGCGTGGTATCGCAGGGCGCCCATATCTGCGCCAGCACGCACGACATTTCCGATCCGCATTTCCAGCTGCTGCTCCGCCCGGTGACGATTGGCACGCAGGTCTGGGTGGCGGCCGAGGCCTTTGTCGGTCCGGGGGTGACCGTGGGGGATCGCGCCGTGGTTGGCGCGCGGGCCGCCTTGTTCGAAGATGCCGCACCCGATGGGGTCTATTCAGGGAACCCCGCGCGGCTCATCAAGCAGCGCCAGCTGCGCGAGCCATGAACCAGGCTGCGCTGCGCCGCCGCCTGCTCGATCTGGTCGGCACACGCCGCCAAGCCGAATTCGCGGACCTTTCGGGAGAGGACCTTGCAGCGCTCGATCGGATGGCGGTCCAGCACCGTCTGCAACCGCTGCTGCATCACCAGCACCGCACCCACCCGGACCTCCCGCCCGTCCTCGCCGCAGCCTGGAGCGCGGCCTTTCGTAGCCAGGCGCTGCTGGCGCTGAGCCAGCGGGCCGAGCTTGAGCGGACCGTTACCCTGCTGCGCGGCGGCGGCTTTGCGCCCCTGGCGCTCAAAGGTGCCTGGCTCAGCCGCTTTGCCTATCCGCACCCGGCGCTGCGGCCGCTGCGGGATATTGACCTGTTGCTCGATCCTGACAGCGTGATTCCGGCTTTCGCCCTGCTCGAAGCGGCCGGATACCAGCAGATCGAACCGCCCGAAGTGCCGCTGCCCGACCTGCTCCGCAGCGACAAGCACCTGCCGCCGCTGCTTTCACCGGGCGGCACGGTGGTGGAGTTGCACCACCACCTGTGGGAGCCTGATGGCCGGCTCGATCACGCCAGCCCGGCGACGATCGATGCGGCCGTGCGCGCGGCAGCGGTGACCGAGGCAGATGGCCTTGCCTACCCGGCACCGATCGACATGCTGGCACACCTGATTGCCCATGCGGTCTATAGCCACCGGCTGGATTGCGGGCCGCTGCTGCTGGCCGACATCGACTTCCTGCTGCGGGTCCGCTCGATCGATTGGGCGCGGTTCTGGCAGCGCGCTGTGGCGGAAGGCTGGGCCAGCGGCGCGCGGCTGGTCCTGGCGCTGGTCGAACGGCACCGCGACGCCGTTGCGATCGACTGGGGCGATACCGAGCCCGTTCCCGCCGCACTGCTGGAGGATGCGGCCGCGTTGCTGCTGCAAGACCTCGACCGCCGGCAGAGCGCTGGCGTCCTTGCCAGCCTGCAGCGCCGCGGCTGGCAGGGCCTGGTCGACCGCGTGACTGGCCGCCGCCGCGGCGGGGGCGGGCCCGCCGTGCAGCGCGACATGGGGTCGGCGGGCGGCTTCCTGGGCTGGGCCAGCTCGCGCTGGCGGCGCACAGCCAGCGATCTGGCCCACCGCGACACGCGCGAACAGGCCGGCTCGCTGGCGCGGCTCAGTACCTGGCTCGATCGTTAGCGCGGCTCTAGCGCAATATCGTCAAGTCTGACCTCGCCCGCGCCTGGGGCGAGCCACAACTGCAGCAACGGGGCGGCACAATCGCCAGCGTGGGCCAGATCGGCCGTGCCGCGCCCGCCATCGACCGCGCCGCCCTGCGGATTGGCCAGGACCCGCTCGGGCCGGCAGCTCAGGCTGGCCGCAATCCGCGAAGCCCGCGGCGGGCCGTTCGCGCCCTCGCGCCAAGACACGCGGTAGCGGCCGGGCGCGAGGACGATCCGCTGCATCACGAGCGGGACCAGTGCCGCTGCCGTGCTGCTGGCGCGGAGGACATGCTGGCCAGAGCTGGTGGTGACTACATCGGCCAGCAGCGCACCATTGCCGGGGAACTGCCAGTCAAACGGCGTCTTCCCGCCCGCTTCGCCGGTCTGTTCAAAGCCCGCATCGTTGATCTGGCCGGGCGCGGCGGCGCGCGGGCATTGGCTGGACCAGAGCTGGCTGGCGAGTGCGGCCTGCGCCGGGGCCAGGCTGACCACCATCGGCGCAATCGCATCGCAGCCCAATTTGCGGCCCAACCCGGCCGCCGAAATCAGCACCGTGGCGCGTCCGGCGAGGCGATCGAGGGGCTGGCCCGGCTGCGGCTGAGCATAGGCACGGGCCCAATTGGCGCCGGCCGCAATCTGCTGGGCGATCAGCATCTGTCCGCGCGGATCGCCCTCGAACCGGGCGGAGAGCTGGTCGATCGCCGGGGCCTCGGGCCATTGCCGGGCGATTGCGCCAAAGCGCGTGCCGGCCCGGGTCAGGTCACCGGCCGCAAGCGCGGTCTGCAGCCAGTAGACCTGGGTTGCCGCATCGCGCCAGCCAAGCTTGGCGGAGGTGCGAAAGGCACTGGCCGCCCCGCGGGCATCGCCTTGCGCCAATCGCGCCGTGCCCAGCAGGCCGGCGGCTTGCGGGCCCAGCGGATCGCGGCGGACCAGCGCCTCGGCAAGCGGAGCAATCTGGCCAGCCTGGCCGGCCAGCAGCAGCGCCTTGCTCTGGCTGGACAAGGCCTCTTGCCGGAAGGGTTCGGGAACGCGTGCAGCAGCACCGGGATCGTGAGCGGCGGCGCGATCGACGGCCAGCGCGATGCTCAGCCCGGCATAACCGGCTGCCGCAATCATGACTGCGGCAAGGACCGCCTTCCGCCGATCAGCGGTGCGCGGTCCGACCATCCTAGTCGCGCTCCCGGTCGCTGTGTTCGTAAGTGTAGTACTGGTAGCCGTAGTATTCGGAATAGCGGTTACCCGAGCGGGTCGGGTCGAACTTGGTCAGCACCGCGCCCAGCAGGATCGGCCGCATCGCCCGCAGGCGGCGCAGCGCGGTCTTGAGCGAGCCGCGGCGGCTGCGATCGCTTTCGACCACGAAGATCACCCCGTCGGCCAGCGCCGACAGCGCCGGGGCATCGGCCAGGCCCAGGATCGGCGGGCTGTCGATCACCACCACGTCGTAGGTGCGAGCCAGTTCCTGGACCACCTGTTCCATCCGCGGCGAGGAGACCAGTTCGGTCGGGCTGGGCGGGATCGGGCCCGAGGCGATGACGAACAGGTTTTCCTGCGGCGTGGCCAGGATCGCGCTTTCGACCGGATCGCCCGAGGTTAGCAGGTCGGTCAGACCGCGATCGTTTGACAGGCCGAAGCGGCGATGGATCGACGGGCGCCGCAAGTCGGCATCGATCAGCGCGACCTTGCGGCCCATCCGCGCCAAGCTGGCAGCAGTGGCAAAGCTGGTCGTGGTCTTGCCTTCGGCCGACTGGGCCGAAGTGACCAGCATGACCTGCGGCAAGCCGGCCGAAGTCGAATAGAGCAGCGCCGCGCGCAGCGAGTTGTAGGCTTCGGAGACCGGCGACTTGGGATCGCCCATCTCGGCGTCGGGATCGCGTCGTCGAGCTGGTCCTTGATGAACAGGGTAAGCGCCGCCAGGCCTACACCGATCAGCAGTGCCAGCAGCAGGTTCTTGAACATGTTGGGCGAGGTCGGGACAGTCGGCCGTTCGGCCGTGTCAATGATCGAGACATTGCTCGAACTGATCCCGGCGGTGGCATTCAGCTCGTTATAGCGCTTCAGCAGCCCGTCATAGAGCGTGCGATTGGTGTCGGCCTCACGCTTCAGCAAGCCATACTGCACGGTCTTGTCCTGCTCGCGCAGGGTCTCACCCTTGAGGCTTTCCAGCTTGGCCAGCAGCGCCTGTTCGGTGCCTTGCGCGGCAAGCATTTCCGCCCGGATCGAATTGCGGACCGACTGCGCGGCGGATTGCAGTTCGGAATCGAGCTTGGCCAGCTGCGCGCGCTTTTCGCGCACGGTTGGATAGTCTTCCAGGTGCTTGGACAGTTCGCGCTGCAGTTCTGCCTGGGTGGTGGCGCGGTCCGTCATGAGGCCCGAGACTGTTGCGTTGCCCAACACTTCGCGGCTGGACAGCAGCGGGACCGAAGAGATCGCCCGCCAGCGGCCTTCTGCGGCAACACGGTCTGCAGTGGCCTGGTTGGCGGCCTGGTTGAGCTGGATCAGGCTGGCCGAGGTGATCGATTCCCCGCCCGCACCCGCGCCGCTGTCCTGGCCCGCCGCATCGCCCGTGCGGATCAGCCCGGTGCTGCGCGAATAGTCATTGAGATTGCGTTCGGCCTGTTCAACCCGCTGCTTGGCTTCGGCCATCTGGTTGGCAACGAATTCACGGGCGTAGGACGAACTGTCGAACTTGCGCTGCAGGTTGGACTGGATGAATTCGCTGGCAAAGGCGTTGGCGATTTCGGCCGACATGGCGGGATCGGCGCTTTCGAACGAGATCGTCACAATACGGGAATCGCGCGGCAGGTTGACCTTCAGGTTACCCTGCAGCAGGCCGACCACCTGGTTGCGCATGCCCTCGGCCGTGGCACCAGCGCCGGGTGCCTTCGATTCCATTGCCGTGTAGAATTCCGGCCGGGTCTGCAGCTTCAGCTTCTGTGCGACCCGCTGGGCCAGGCCACGGCTGCGCAGGATATCGGTCTGCGTCTTGAGGAACCGGTCGACGTCATAAAGGTTCGATTCCTGAGCGGTCTGATCGTCATTCTCGCCGATCACGCGATCGCTGCTGTCGTTGATCTGGATCGTCGTATTGGCGGTGTAGCGGGGCGTATCGAGCAGTGTGATCGCCAGTGCCATGCCCAGCGCCACGAGGATGATGGCAGTGATCAGCAACAGGTTGCTGCGGATCGCGGCGGCGATGTAGCGCAGGTCAAACGTACCGCGCGTCATCGCCTGGAAAACTTCCGGCTCGTCGTGCAGGTCAACCGAGTTGGTCGGCTGGATATCGCGCAGGATCGGGTGATCGTTCATGACAGGATCGAGGCTCCGCCGAGGCTGCGCATTCAGCGAACCAGGTAGAAGAGATTGAGCAGCGGGGCAGTCTCGCGCACGTCGCGCCAGAAGCCCTTGGAGCCCGAATAGCCAACCACGACGGTATCGCCGCCAATGATCTGCGGATCGTCAGCCCGGCCGCTGCGAATCTGGTCGATATCAAAGCGCGCGCCCATGCGGCGCCCGTTGATCACCCGGAAGACCATCACTTCGCTGTTTTTGGCGACGCGATTGGGGCTGCCGGCCTGGGCAATCGCCGCGAGCAGGGTGGTGGTGGCATCGGCTTCATAGACGCCGGGATCCTCAACCTGGCCCTCGACTGCGAAGCGGGCCCGGGCACGTTCGGTGATGCTGACCGAAACCTGCGGATCGCGGATAAAGCGCGCACCCAGCCGGCGGGTGATTTCGGCTCGGAGCTCTTCCGGGCTGACGCCGGCGGCAATCACCTGGCCGATCAAGGGGACCTGGACGAAGCCGGTACTGTCAACAACATAGTCGTTGCGCGACAGCTCACTCTCACCAAACACGCTGATGGCCAGCTTGTCGCCGGTCCGGATGCGCTGGGCGACCAGTTCATCCATCGCCCTGACGGGGATCACATCATAGGCGGCTTGCCCCGCGGGCAGCGGATTGTCACGCGCCGTCACCGGCGCGGCAACAGTTCCTGCAAGGGTCAATGCGCACAGCGCCACAGCCAGATCGCGATAGCGCCTGCGTGTCATGACTTCAGATTCCCCGACCTTGCGGGCGGCACCAGCACGAACGCTGCCGCCACCCCGACCAGGCCCGCCAATGCCATGGAACGGAACGGGTAATCAACAAGCGAATGAAGGCTTACGATAGTTAACGCGCCGGCAGAGAATACGGCCTGGGCCCGCGGCACGCCGCTCTCGGCCCGCAGTGCCCGGAACAGCGCGAGCAGCACCAGCACGGCAACCGCCGCCCAGGCGAGCGCCAGAGGCAGGCCGCCCTCGAGCAGCAGTTCGAGGTATTCGTTATGCGCGCGGTTGGGCAGGACCGGTCCGATCGCCTCCAGCCGCTCAGCCGGGCCGATCACCCGGGTAAAGGTCCCCAGGCCACTGCCGACCGGCCAGTGCTGGCCAATCGCATAAAGCGTGTCGCGCCAGATATCGGGGCGGTACTCGCCGCTGAAGCCGAAGCGCAGCAGCACTTGCTGCACCGCGCGGGTCTGCCAGGCCGCAGCTGCCAGGCCGATGCCGATTGCCCCGGCCAGCGCCAGATTGCGAACCCGGAACAGCGAGGTCTGGCTGAACAGCTCTGCGCGGACCAGAAACAGGCACCACGCCAGCGCCAGCGGAGCCAGCGCAATGCCGGCGCGCGATCCGGTTAGGAATGCCCCTAGCAGCAGGACCAATGCCAGCGCACCCAGGATCGCCAGCATGGCTCGGCTGTGGCCAGCCCGCTCGTGCCAGGCGGCGACCAGCGCGATGAGGCCGATCAGCAGCACATCGACCTGGGCGTTGCGGTTGGCCTGGAACCCGCCAAGCACGCCGGCATCGTTGCCGACATAGAACTGCAGCGGCCCATTGCCGGCCGAGGCCAGCTGGCCCGCGCCAACAGCGACCGACAGCAGCGCAAACCCGGCAATGGCCTTGAGCAGTGTTTGCCGCCCACTGGCTGAAAGGCTTGCCGCCATGGCCAGGGCCAGCAGCGGCGGGAGCATAGCCATCAGCCCGTCCAACGTGCGTTGCGGCGCAACCGTGAGTGGCCTCCACGACTGATCCGCCCCGACCAGCGCCAGGCTTTCTCGGACCAGGTCACGGCCGGGCAGGGACTGCCACAGCGCGGGGGGGAGCGGGATCAATTGCAGTGCCGGGACCATGACTATCAGCCCGAGGACCCACCACAGCGCCTTGCCATTCTGCAACTGGTCCGGGCCGCGCAGCACTACCCAGCCAACCAGCGCCAGTGCAGCAAAGAGCTGGCAGGCCAGTTCGGCGACCGGGGCCGGGGTGCCGCCGCCGCCAAAGATCAGCAGCAGCGGAACATAGATCAGCGCCAGCCAGGTTAGCGCGCGATCATGCCCCAAGGCGCCAGCATGGTTCATCGCGCGTCCGTGCATCATAGCAAAAGGGCCCCGGCCTTGCGGCGAGGGCCCTTTGGGTAAGGTGGCTTGCGACGCAGTGTCACTCAGCCGTTGCTGGCATTCCCGAGGCCTGCGGCCAGGCCGCCTGCGCCGCCTGCGCCGGCAATGACAGGCAAAACCAATCCGGCGGGACCAAAGCTTGAGCCTTTTGCTACTTCTGCTGCTTCGCTGCCAGCAGCTGGAGCACTTGAGCATTCTCGGCTCTTCAGCAAATTGGCTACAGTATCTTCCGCCGAACCGTTGTTCGAAGCTGGACCTGTAGTGACGATGCAAACACAACTGCCGTCAGCAAGCTGGTCGCGAACAATGTCTGCGGCACCCGGCGCGCCGGTACGGACGACCCTGACCGAGCACTGTGCTGCACCACTAACGCCATCCGCCAACATGATCGGTGGAAGCGCATCAGCCGAGCGCAAGCCGCCTGTGGCAGCCACGCCCGCAGTCATCAGGCTGGCTGCTGCCAGCGCACTGAAGATGTAACCCGCCACGCGAAAACTCCGAACCAACCCCTATGGGAAGTCCAGTATCATACGGATAATTTCTTAGCAAAGTGGAAAAGTCTCGGAATCCCGGCGGATTGCACGGTTCTGTTAACCATGATGCTGCTTTGCAACAATCAATAGGCGCGGTCGTGAACCACCACGCGCAGGGTGCGCAGGATGATCACGACGTCGCGCCACAGGGTCCACCCGGCCTGGTACTCCAGATCGGCCTGAAGCCGCTGCGAAAGATCTGATTCTTCTCGAGTTTCGCCGCGAAATCCGCGGATTTGAGCCAGGCCGCTCATGCCTGGTTTGAGGGCATGGCGCTGCCAGTAGCGGTCATCGACTTCCCAGAACAACTTGTCGCCAGCCTGCGAGGCAAGGGCGTGCGGACGGGGTCCGACCAGGCTCATTTCGCCTTTCACCACGTTAAGCAATTGCGGCAATTCATCGATCGAGGTGCGGCGCAGCCAGTGGCCGATCCGCGTGACCCGGTCATCGTCGCGGCTGGCCGAGCGGGCCCCGGCATGATCGGTCTGGGCCACTTTCATCGTCCGGAACTTGTAGATGTCGAAGAACCGGTTGTTGCGGCCGACCCGGCGCTGCAGGAACAGGGCTGGCCCGCCATCTTCGAGCCGGATCGCCAGGGCCACCAGCAGCATTGGCAGCGCCAGTGCCACCAGCATCGGCACGGTGATTGCCAAATCGAACAGGCGCTTCAGCAGCCGCGAGCGCAGGCCAAGCGGGCCAGCGGCCACTACCAGCGTGCCAACCCCTTCGCTGCGGCTGGTGCCCAGTATGCCGAGATCGATCACTTCGGTATCGACAATCTCGCCGCGCATATGCCCGCCTTTCAGCACCATCGCCCACAAGCGGCGGCGTTCGGGCGGGCAGGATACGATGACCCGGTCCATCGGCCCAATCAACTTGGCCAGGCGGTCGAGACCGTGCGGATCGTCAAGCTTGGGCGCAAGGCCCAGCCGGTTTGCATCGACCCGGTGACAATCGGGCAGATCGATTGGCGGACCGCCATCGTCAATCACCAGCAGATTGATCGCGCGCGGACCCACCCAGCGCCGCACCAGTGGCTCCATGTTGTAGCGCGACCAGACGATCAGAAAGAGCGCGGCAAGACAGCCCAGGCCGAAGCCGAAGCGCGAGAGATTGAGGCTGCTGCGCGCCAGGAACAGCGCCAGCAGCACCAGCAGGCTGGCCAAAAGCAGCGCCAGTGCTGCGCGCTGCACCCCGAACTCCGGGGCGATCAGGGCCTGGACGCTGTAGGTTCGGTTGAGCAGCGCGACCGTCCAGAACAGCGGCAGCGCAAGCTGGGCCGAACCCCAGACGGTGTCCTCGGTCGGGCTGCCCAGGTAGAGCCAGGTCGACAGCGCAAAGCCGGCCAGCAGCATGAAACCGTCGAGCAGCAATTGGATCGCGTAGATCCGCAGCCGGGTGCGTTCAAGCGATGCGGGAACGGTAAACGATTGCGCGTTCACGTCAGCAAATGCCCGGTGCCATGGTTGCGATGCGATCCCCTGGTTGATTTAACGGATTCACTAGCAGGCCGGGCGATTTGGCCAAGCGGCTATTTGCGCGGGGCGGCGACCCGGGCGATCTCGGTCAGCCCCTGGGCCAGCAGCAGTTCGGCCTGCTGGCTGTTGGCCAGCAGCGCGCGGTGCAAGCCGATCAGCTTGTCGACCAGCCGCGCCAGCCTTGGCCCGCGCCATTTCTTGAGCTGGCGCAGGATATCGCCCTTGTCCTTGAAGAAGATCCGGCGCGCGGCGGTTTCGGCTTCAACGAACCGCTCGATATCGCCGCTGTTGCCGATCTTTCCGGACAATTGCGCCAGCTGCGCTGCTCGCCGCTCCACCGCCAGCAGCAGCCCGACCGGATTGAGCCCCAGCTCGCGCATCCGCCGCAGTTCACCGGGCAGGCGCTGGACCTCGCCCGATAGGACGGCATTGACCAGCGGCATCAGCCCATCATCCTCGGTCCGCGCGCCGATCGCTTCCAGCGCCGCGGCATCAGCCCGGCGCGGGGCCTGGGGCGTGGCATCAAGGTAGAGCGCCAGCTTGGCCACTTCGCTGGCCGCGATCCGGGTATCAAGCGCGGCCGCGCGGGCGATCCGTTCGGCCAGATCGCCGCTCAGCGTCACCCCGGCGGCATCGGCCATATCGCGCACCGCCATCGCCACGCTGCGCAGGTCAGGTGGATAGAACATCGCCACCAGCGCATCAGGCCGGCCGGCAAGCAGCTTGGCGGTGCGTGACTTGTCGGTGGCGCTGGTGGCCATGACGATGACCGGGCAAGGCTCGCTCTCGCCCGACAGCATGGTCTCGATCGCGTCGTGCGCCTCGTCGCCACTGGCGCGGACCAGGATATGGCGGTTGCCGCCGAAGAGCGAGTTTGACCGGGCCTCGTCGCCCAGCCGCACCGGATCCTTGCGCAGGTCCGCTCCGGCCAGCTCGATCCGCTCACCCGCATCGGGCAGCAGGCCGATCAGCAGGTGCGCGGCGTCCTGGATCCCGGCATCATCCGGCCCGCACAGGAAGAACACCTGCGCCTCGCGCACGGCGCGCGGGGCGATTGACTTGAAATCCTTCTGGGTGGCCTTCACTTGGTGCCCGCGTCGCCTTCGCGCAGCTGCAGCGCCAGACGCGCGACGATCTTGTCGGCCACAACCTTGGCCAGGTTCTCCAGCGCGGTCTGCTCGGCCGCAATCGTCGCATATTCGGAACTGACGACGTCGATCCCGGCATCGGAACCGGCCGTGGCATCGAGCACGATTGCGCCGCTGGCCGTATCGACTAGCTGATAGCGCGCCCGCAAGGTGCGCCGTTCGCGGCCGATGGTATCGTCGGACAGCAGGCCAAGGCCTTCCAGCTTGTCATCCAGCCGTACGTCGAGCCGGTAGCGCGGGGTGGTTCGGCCGGCAGCACCCAACCGGTCAACCAGCGCATTGCGGACCAGCCAGCCGGCCTTGCCCTCGATCGCGGGCACATCGACCGCCGCCAGCCCCTGTGCCACCTGCCCGCTCGCCCCGCCGGCATACATCGGCTGCAATCCGCAAGCGGACAGCAGCAGCGCCCCGGCAAGGATGCCGAAATGCTTCATGCGACGAGATTGACCAACCGGTCGGGCACCACGATCACCTTCTTCACTGCCTTGCCATCGAGCGCACGCTGCACCTTGTCGCTGGCCAGCGCAAGCGCCTCCAGCTCCTCGCGCGGCAGGCCTTTGGCGACCGTGATCGTGTCGCGCAGCTTGCCCAGCACCTGGATCGCAATCGTCACTTCATCTTCGACCAGCAGGGCTGGATCGACTGCCGGCCAGGCGGCATCGGCGACCAGACCTTCACCGCCGATTGCCGCCCAGGCTTCCTCGGCCAGGTGCGGCATCATCGGCGAAACCAGCAGCAGCAGCGTGCGGATCGCGGCCGAGCGGCTGGCGCTGGGCCCGGCCCTTTCGGTCGCCCCGGTCAGTTCGTAGATCCGCGCCACGGCCTTGTTGAAGCCAAGGGCGGCAATGTCCTGCGTTGCGGCATGGACGGTCTGATGAGCCTTGCGATCGAGCGCCTTGTCCTCGCCCGTCGCAGCGGCATCGTACTGGCCGAAAAGGCGCCAAAGCCGCTGGACGAAGCGCGCGCAGCCCTCGATCCCGGCTTCCGACCAGGGCAAGTCGCGCTCGGGCGGGCTGTCGGAGAGCATGAACCAGCGGACCGCGTCTGCGCCGTACTGGGCAATGATGTCGTCCGGATCGACGACATTCTTCTTGCTCTTCGACATCTTGATGACGCGGCCGATCTCAACCGGCTGGCCATCGGCCCTAAGCGTTGCGTTCTCGCTGCCGCGATCGATCTCGGCCGGGCTGAAATAGACCGGCTGACCATTGGCGGGATCGATCCGCGAATAGGTCTCGTGCGTCACCATGCCTTGCGTGAACAGGCTGGCGAAGGGCTCCTGCACATCGATCAGGCCGATGTGACCCAGCGCCCGGGTCCAGAAGCGGGCGTAGAGCAGGTGGAGGATCGCATGCTCGATCCCGCCGATATACTGCTCGACCGGCAGCCATTGCTTGATCACTTCCGGATCGAACGGCCGGTCACCCGGCTGGCTGGCAAAGCGCAGGAAATACCACGAGGAGTCGACAAAGGTGTCAAGCGTGTCGGTCTCGCGCTCGGCCGGTTTGCCGCATTTCGGGCAATCGACATGCTTCCAGGTCGAGTGGCGCAGCAGCGGGTTGCCGGGCACGTCGAAGCTGACATCCTCGGGCAACGTAACTGGCAGCTGGTCCTTGGGCACCGGCACCACGCCGCAGTCATCGCAATGGATGAACGGGATCGGCGTGCCCCAATAGCGCTGGCGCGAGACACCCCAGTCGCGCAGGCGGTACTGCGTTTCGCCCTGGCCCCAGCCTTCGTGCGCGGCCTTGGCGATGATCGCGGCCTTGGCCTCGTCGATGGTCATGCCGTCGAGCCATTCGGAATTCACGATCCGGCCAGGACCGGTGTAGGCCTCGTCGCCTTCGAACTCGGCATCGGTTTGCTCGCCATCGCTGACCACGCGGGTCACCGGCAGCTCGTACTTCCGAGCAAAATCAAGGTCACGCTGGTCATGCGCCGGGCAGCCGAAGACCGCGCCTGTGCCGTAGTCCATCAGCACGAAGTTGGCGACATAGACCGGCAGGTGCCATGACTTCTTGAGCGGATGCTCAACCGAATAGCCGGTGAAGAAGCCCTTCTTCTCTGCCGTTTCCAGTTCGGCTGCAGTGGTCCCGCCCTGCTTGCATTCGGCAATGAACGCCGCCGCCTCGGGCGAGGTGGCTGCGATCTGCTGGGCAAACGGATGGTCCGCCGCGATCGCGACGAAGCTGGCCCCGAACATCGTGTCAGGCCGGGTCGTGTAGACCTCGATCCCGTCCGGACTGTCGACGAAACGGAAGGTGCACTTGAGGCCCTGCGACTTGCCGATCCAGTTTTCCTGCATCAGCCGGACCTTTTCCGGCCAGTCCTTGAGCTCGCCCAGGCCGGCGAGCAGGTCATCGGCGAACTGGGTGATCTTGAGGAACCACTGGTTGAGCTTGCGCTTCTCGACCAGCGCACCGCTGCGCCAGCCGCGCCCGTCAATCACCTGCTCATTGGCCAGCACGGTCATGTCGACCGGGTCCCAGTTGACCGCCGATTCCTTGCGGTAGACCAACCCGGCTGCATAGAGATCAAGGAACAGCGCCTGTTCCTGGCCGTAGTAATCGGGCTCGCAGGTTGCCAGTTCGCGGCTCCAGTCGAGCGCGAAGCCGAGGCGCTTCAGCTGCGCTTTCATGTTGGCGATATTGTCGCGGGTCCAGCCCCCGGGGTGGACGCCCTTTTCCATCGCGGCGTTCTCAGCCGGCATGCCGAACGCGTCCCAGCCCATCGGGTGCAGCACTTCAAAGCCCTGCATCCGCTTGGTCCGGGCTAGCACGTCCCCCATCGTATAGTTGCGGACGTGGCCGATGTGGATGCGGCCCGAAGGATAGGGAAACATTTCGAGCACGAACGAGCGCGGCTTGTTGCTCGCGTCGTCGGCGCGGAAGGTCTGGCGTTCGTCCCACGCCTGCTGCCAGCGCGTATCGGCGCTGGCCGGATCGAAACGTCCGGAATCTGGATTTGCTGTCGTCATGTCCTGCCCTCTAGCCGCTGGGCGCGGCTTGTCGAGGGGTTGGCTTACTCGGCGACAGCACCGCGGCGCAGATCGCGCGCCTTGGTCAGGATGATGTCTTCCAGCTTCTGCACCGTGGCAGCCTGGACCGGGGCATCAACCCAGACGCCGTTCTGGGCAACCTGGCGGCTGGCGGCGACACGCAGCGCATCGGCGCGCAGGTCCTGGTCGAGGATGGTGACGGTCACCTTCATCCGCTCACCCGCGTTGTTCGGGTTGGCGTACCAGTCAGTTACGATCACGCCGCCGTTGCTGTCAGTCTGGACCAGCGGCATGAAGCTCAGCGCATCAAGGCTGGCGCGCCACAGATAGCTGTTCACGCCGATCGTGGTGATCTTCGATGCGGCCAGATCTGCCTTGGGGCGATCCTTGCCACCGCAGCTGACCAGCGCGAGTGCCGCCATGGCGACGAGGCCGGTGCGGCCGATCCGGAAGAGGGTGCTGTGGCCGGAAGTCATCATGGTCAAGCTACGATCCTGTCTTGGCGGCAGGGGTTCAGCCCCCGCACGAAACCTGCGCAGCCTCTATAGCCAAGGCGGCCAAGGCGGCAAGTGCGCATTGGCCGCCAGCGCCGTGAACCCGCGCTGAATGCACAGCTGTCTGCCCGGTTAAGCTGCAATTCACCGCTGCCGCACCAGATAGTGCTTGGATTCGGGGACCATCCGCGCGAAAATCGCCGAGTCTCCCACCGCACAGCAGAAAAGCGCAAGACATGACCGCGATCACCACCGGCAGCAATGGTAAGGGGCGCAGCAGCGCTGCCTCGGCATTGCTGATCGCGGCGGCGGTCACTGTGCTGGCCCTGCCCAGCGCGGTTCTTGCGCTGTCAGTCGGGATCGGCCCGCGCCTGATTGCCCCGGCCGAGACTGCCACCGACAACGGATTCCAGCCGGCGCGGGTCGATCCGCGCCTGGCCCGCTCGATCTCGGTCCGCGCGCTTGGCGCCGGGCAAACCTTCCGCTTCACGCCGGCAGCGTCGCCAAGCCGGCTGGACCGCTCGGTCACGGTCGCAGTCCGGGTTGACAGCAACACAGCCCGGCCGGTCCGCAGCGCGCTGGCTGCGGCTGACAGCGGCGGCTTCGGCATCGCGCCGACGGCCTACAGCCTGGGCGTATCACGCGGTTACAAGGGCTTTGCCCAGAACAGTTCGGCCGGTTCCGATCTGCGCAAGGTCGAAATGCCCGATCTTGCCAGCTTCAAGCCTTCGCAGGGCGCGCGTGAAGACGCCTCGCGCTTTGCCCCGCGCATTGCGCTTGACGGGCGCGAACCGGCCGGCCGCTCGCCGCGCACCCTCCAGGGTCAGCCCGAGGAAGTGGTCGATCTCGGCGGGTCCTACCGCCTGACCCGCAACCTCAATGTTACGGCCGGGGTGCGCAGCACCTCCGATCGCGACCGGCTTGCCCCGCTCAGCGATGGCCGCAAGGATAACCAGGCGGTCTACGTCGGTACCCAGTTCAAGTTCTGAACGCCGCATACGAATAGCTATTCGCCGCCCTTGCCTGCCTGCCCGGGCTTGCTAGACCTGCCGCTACGGAATCCGACAGCGGGAGAAGTCTGATGGCACGAGTGGCAGTGGTTACCGGCGGTACGCGCGGGATTGGCGAGGCGATCTGCCAGCGGCTCAAGCGCCAGGGCCACCAGGTCATCGCCAACTATGCCGGGAACGAGGAAAAGGCCCAGGCCTTCACCGCCGCCACCGGCATTCCCGCCTATCGCTGGGACGTGGGCGATCATGAGGCGACACTGGAAGGCTGCGCGCGGGTCGAGGCCGACTTTGGCCCGATCGATATCGTCATCAACAATGCCGGGATCACCCGCGACGGCACGCTCCACCGCATGACCTTCGAAGACTGGAACGAGGTGCTGCGGATCAACCTGGGCGGCTGCTTCAACATGGCCAAGGCAACCTTCCCCGGCATGCGCGAGCGCGGCTGGGGCCGGATCGTCAACATCGGTTCGATCAACGGCCAGGCCGGGCAATACGGCCAGGTCAACTACGCTGCCGCGAAGTCCGGCATTCACGGCTTCACCAAGGCGCTGGCCCAGGAAGGCGCCAAGTTCGGCGTCACCGTCAACGCCATCGCGCCCGGCTATATCGATACCGACATGGTCGCTGCCGTGCCCGCGCCGGTGCTGGAAAAGATCGTCGCCAAGATCCCGGTCGGCCGACTGGGCATGGCCGAGGAAATCGCTCGCGGCGTGGCCTTCCTGACCAGCGACAACGGCGGTTTCGTGACAGGATCGACCATGTCTATCAATGGCGGCCAGCATATGTATTAATCGGCGAATCAAGGGGTTCGCCGGAGTGTGGCAGCTATGGACAGGACTGCGGCGCAGGCCGATTTGCGCAAGGCTCACCTGAACGGCGCGCCGGGGGTGCTGGTCTCTGGACTGGTCTGGCTGGCCACGGGGCTTACCTGGTATATTGCCGGCCCGCGCCAGGCTTTCATCTTCCTGTTCCTGGGCGGGATGGCGATTGCCCCGCTGGCCGCGCTGCTCACGCGGTTCGTGTTCAAGGCGCCGGCCGCAACCATCGGCAAGCCGCTGGAAAAGATTGCCCTGGTGACGGTGCCGATCATCCTCGCGGGTTTCTATATCGCCTGGCGCTGGTTCGGCCTCGAATCGGCCCGGGCAATCCCGATCGTCGCCATTGCCATTGGCCTCCGGTATCTTACCTTCAAGGCGATGTTCGGGACTGGCGCCTTTTTGCTGCTTGGCGCTGCCTTCATCCTGATCGGTGGAGCAGCATCCATTTCCAGCATCGACCTGGCTGGCCCGGCAGCGCTGCTGCTGGGCCTAATAGAACTGGCTTTTTTTGCTGCCCTCTATCGGACCTGGCGCCGACCCGTTGGGGCCGGCGCCTAAGCGGTCGCTATTCCACGCTGATCGCGGCGACTTTCCAGCCACCGTTTTCCGAGGCCAGCTGGACCGTTTCGGTTGCGTTGCCCTTCTTGCTGTAACTGGCCTTGAAGGTGACCGCCCAATAGCCGTTGGGCGGAGCGGGGCGGAAGTCCACTGTCGCCAGTTCGCGCGACTGGAACGTGCCCATTTGACCGCGCACCTTCTGCGAAGCGTCGGCCCACCAGTCGACCGTGTTGAGCAGCTGGAACGACTTGTGGGTCGCCTGCCAGCTTGCAGTCCAGTCGTCGCGATCCAGCAGCGCCAGGAACTGCCGCGCGGCATCAATCGCCGCCTGCTCGCTGGCCGGCGTCGCTGAAACTGCAGCAGCGGTAGTCAGCGGGATGGTCATTGTCTGGCCGCTGCCGGACAGGGCTGACAGGGCGAGGAGCGTGAGCGTTGCAGACATGATCAAACCTCCAATGATCCAGCCGGTGCGGCGCGAAATGCCGCGACCTTGGGCTGGCTGAGGTGACATCTGCTGCGCGCGGTCCGACGGGGCACCCCCGAAACGCTTGTCCCCCAGCAATTCGGGGGTCTGCGCCTCGGCATCGCGCAGCAGGCGGGCAGCTTCGCGGCTGGAGGAGGTGTCCATCTTGCGCCGCGCATCGCGCAGCCGTTCGTTGATCGTATGGACCGACAAGCCCAGGTGCCGCGCCATTGTCTTGGCGTCGTAACCCTGGACCAGCAGGCGAAGGGTTTCCTTCTCCTTTTCGGTCAGGGACAAGTGGCGCTGGGTCATGGCCGGGATGTAGGGGGCAGCCCAACCAGCGGCCACCCCAAATTTTTCGTAGGTGCCCGGACCGGCCTCGCGCTAGATCACCGCCATGACCACGCCGTTCCATCCCCCAATCAAGCGCTCGATCGAGATTGCCGGGCACAAGACCTCGATCAGCCTTGAGCCGCTGTTCTGGGAGCTGCTCAAGCAGGCTGCTGCGGCTGAAGGGCTGCCGATCAGCGCCCTGGTGGCGCGGATCGACAGCGAGCGGATTGTCGCGCCGACCCCGCCGGGGCTGGCCGGGGCGGTGCGGGTCTGGCTGGTTGGCTGGCTCGCCTCAAAGCTGAGCCAGAACCAGTCCACCTAGCGCGGCGCTGCCCAGCACTGGCAGGACGCCCCATTTCAGCCGGAACAGCAGCACGGCGCAGAGCAGGCTTAGCACGGCAGCGCGCCAGTCGAGGCTGGTCCAGACCGGCAGCCCCTCGGCATAGGTCCGGAACAGCACGTGCCCGCCGAACCACAGCGCGAGGCTGGCGATCACCCCGACCACCGACGCCGTGATGGCGGCCAGTGCACCCTTGAGTCGGACCGCGCGCTCCATCCGCTCGATCCACGGGGCAAAGGCGAAGATCCACAGGAAGCAGGGCGCAAAGGTCACCCAGGTGGTCAGCGCCGCGCCGAGCATCCCGGCGACCAGCGGCGAGAACGGTTCCGGAGCGCGGAAGGCCGCGAGATAGCCGACGAACTGGGTGACCAGGATAAGCGGCCCGGGCGTGGTTTCGGCCAGGCCAAGGCCGTCGGCCATTTCACCCGGCTGAAGCCAGCCGAAGCCGTTTACCGCTTCCTGCGCCATATAGGCGAGGACCGCATAGGCCCCGCCGAAAGTCACTACCGCCAGCTGCGAGAAGAAGGCGCCGATCTGCCACAGCACATGATCGCGGCCGAGCATGGTGAGGACCAGCACCATCGGCAGCGCCCAGATCGTGCCCCAGACTGCCAAGGACTTGAGCGAGGCCAGCCACGGGCGAGGCGGTAGAGGCACTGCTTCCCCGGCTGGCTTGAGCGCCAGCAGGTCCGGCCGGACCGCCGCAACAACAAAGCCGATCAGCCCCGCCCCCAGCACCACGACCGGAAAGGGCAGGGCGAACAGCGCCAGCGCCATGAAGGCGGCGAGCGCCAGTGCCTGCTTTAGCCGCGTATCAAGCGCACGACCCGCAATCCGCAGCAGAGCCTGGATCACCAGCGCGAGGACCGCCGCCTTGATCCCCAGGAACAGCGCGGCAAACCAGGAAAGGTTGGCTGCCGCGGCATAGAGGATCGACAGCGCCAGGATCACCAGCGCGCCGGGGATCACGAACAACAGCCCCGCCGCCAGTCCGCCGCGCCAGCCATGCAGTTTCCACCCGATCCAGGTGGCGAGCTGCTGGGCTTCGGGCCCGGGCAGAAAGTGGCAGAAGTTGAGCGCGTGGAGGTATTGGTCCTCGCTCACCCAGCCGCGCTCTTCCACCACCTCGCGGTGCATCAGCGCGATCTGGCCGGCCGGTCCGCCAAAGCTGAGGCAGCCGATCCGGGCAAAGGTATTCAAAAGTTGTCGAAAAGTCGGGGTCAATTGCGCGGTCACGCCATGCTCCATGCCTAACGCATCGCCGGGCGGCGACGCATTTCAGGCAACGCTTGGGCGGTGTGGCGCCTGACCGGGAGGTTGCGTGGCCCCGATGCCGCAGGAAATGCTACGGCACCGGGTCGCGGTCAAGTGGGCTTAAGTGAACTTGCCCGCAGCCGGCGGATCGCTCGCCGGAAAGCTTTCGTCGCTGGCCTCATCGACCTTGTCCCATTTGGGTGGGTCACTGGCCATGGCCTCCGGGCCGGCATTGCGGACCGGGGCGAAGCCGTCCGTGGCCTCGCCATCAGCGAAGGCGGCCGGCGTGGTCGGCTCGGCGTTGCGGGTGGCGTAGCGGTACAGTCCGTAACCAACGGCGCCGGCGAAGGCGAGTTTCAGCAACATGGCTTGGGCTCCTTGTGCGCGAAAGAGTGCCCCCTCCCTAAGGGATATGGTGCTGCCGGGTTCAGTCGATCAAGTCAGTCCCCGCCGACCCGTTCGATCTCTGCGCCGACCAGCGCCAGCTTCTCTTCCAGCCGCTCGTAACCACGGTCGAGGTGGTAGAGCCGGTGGACCTGGGTTTCGCCCTCGGCCGCCAGGCCCGCAATCACCAGGCTCATCGAGGCGCGCAGGTCGGTCGCCATGACTTCCGCGCCGGTCAGCCGCGAGACGCCGTGGACCACGGCGGTGCGGCCTTTGGTTTCAATGTGCGCGCCCATGCGGTTGAGCTCGGGCACGTGCATGTAGCGGTTCTCGAAGATCGTCTCGGTCAGCACCGAGCTGCCTTCCGCCAGGCACAGCATCGCCATCAGTTGGGCCTGCATGTCGGTCGCGAAACCAGGGTAGGGCGCCGTCGAGAGCGTGACGGCCTTCATCGGCCCATCGCGCCACACCTTGATCCCGTCGCTGTGCGGCTCGACCTGGACCCCGGCATCACGCAGCGCCTGGAGCGTCGCGTCCATCTCATCCGCCACGGCGTGCTTCAGGAACACCTCGCCCCCGGTGATCGCTGCTGCGCAGGCGTAGGAGCCGGCCTCGATCCGGTCGCTCATCACACGGTAGGTTGCGCCGTGCAGCCGCGGCACGCCATGGATGGTGAGGTCACTCGTGCCGATCCCCTCGATCTGCGCGCCCATCGCCACCAGCAGCTTGCACAGGTCGACAATCTCCGGCTCGCGCGCGGCGTTGTGCAGCACGGTCTTGCCGGTGCAGAGCACGGCGGCCATCAGCGCGTTCTCGGTCGCGCCGACCGAGACGACCGGGAAGGCATAGCGCCCGCCGGGCAGGCCGCCATCGGGCGCCACCGCGCGGACATAGCCGGCAGCCAGCTCGATCGTCGCACCCATCGCCTCAAGCGCTTTCAGGTGCAGGTCGATCGGGCGGTTGCCGATAGCGCAGCCGCCCGGCAGCGACACCGTCGCCTCACCCATCCGGGCCAGCATCGGGCCCAGCACCAGGATCGAGGCGCGCATCTTGCGGACCAGTTCATAGGGCGCGACTGTGCTGGTGATCCGCGGTGCCTCCAGCGTCATCACCCGCCCGAAATCACCCGGCCGGTTGCCGGCGATCGAGGTCGAAATGCCGAACTGGTTGAGCAGGTGCTGGAACCCGTCGATATCGGCCAGCCGCGGCAGGTTGCGCAGCGTCAGCGGCTCTTCGGTCAGCAGTGCGCAAGGCAGCAGCGTCAGCGCAGAGTTCTTGGCGCCCGAAATCGGGATCGTGCCGGACAGGCGCTTGCCGCCCTGAATGATGATCTTGTCCATGACCGCCTGATTTAGCGGGATTGCAGCAAGCGGCAAGCGCCGTGCAATGCTATGCACAGGCTGGGGCTCAACTTGCTTGCCAAGGCCCCTGCGCGCCCCTTAACCCTGCCGCAACATCAACATGGTAAATGCGCCGCCATGACCAGCCAATCGCCCCGCAAGCCGATCAAGAAAGCCGTCTTCCCCGTGGCCGGCCTCGGCACCCGGTTCCTGCCGGCGACCAAGGCGATTCCCAAGGAAATGCTGCCGATCATCGACCGGCCGCTGATCCAGTACGCGGTGGACGAAGCGCGCGAGGCTGGGATCGAACAGCTGATCTTCGTCACCGGCCGCGGCAAGACCGCGATTGTCGAACATTTCGACATGGCGTTTGAGCTGGAAACGACCATGTCGGACCGGCACAAGTCGCTCAAAGTGCTGGAGCCGACCCGGATCCAGCCGGGTAACCTCGTCACCGTGCGCCAGCAGGTGCCGCAGGGCCTCGGCCACGCGATCTGGTGCGCCCGGGCGATCGTGGGGGACGAACCCTTCGCGATCTTCCTGCCCGACGAACTGATGATCGCCCACCCGGGCTCAACCGGCTGCATGAAGCAGATGGTCGAGGCCTATAACGAACACGGCGGCAACCTGATCTCGGTGCTCGAAGTGCCGGAAGAGGAAGTTTCGTCCTACGGCGTCATCGCGCCGGGGGCGAAGATCAGCGCGCAGGTGACCGAAGTGACCGGCCTGGTCGAAAAGCCCAAGCGGGAAGATGCGCCCAGCAACCTGATCATCTCGGGCCGCTACATCCTCCAGCCCGAAGTGATGCGCGTGCTTGAGGGGCAGGAGGCCGGGGCCGGCGGCGAAATCCAGCTGACCGATGCCATGGCCCGTATGATCGGCCAGCAGCCGTTCCACGCCGTGACCTTTGCTGGCCGCCGGTTCGACTGCGGCAGCAAGATCGGCTTCCTCGAAGCGACGCTGGCGCTGGCGCTGGAGCGCGAGGATCTGGGCGATGAAGTGCGCGCGATGGCCAAACGGCTGCTGGCCGATCGCTAGTCGGCGCTGATCACAAGATCAGCGATCGACAGCCTTGCGGCCAAAGCGCGGTCCGGCTGCAGGATCATCGGCGACCGAGGGCCTCTCATCCCATTCGGGCGGCACTTCCCAATGCCGAGACTGCAGTTCGTATTGCTTGGCCTGGTCGATCCTCTGCCGCACGGTCGAAGGCAAACTTGGCGGGGCCAGGCGGCGCATCCGGGCATGGATGTAGGCAAAGACATAAAGGCAAGCGGGCCCGATCAGCCAAAGCGAAGGAAAGAGTACACACGACAGTATGATCGCTGGGAAGGCGATCCAGGGCGGGACGCTCCCAAAGCGCTGCCAGACTGGCGTGCCGACCCCGTCCAATGCCGAGAGCACCAGGCCGCGGCGTGCGACATACTCGATATCGGACATTTGCTTCTTCGGGTTCATGACTACGCAATCCCCAGTTCGGCATCGACGAAGCTGCGTACGCCTTCGAACACCTGATCCTGAAACTTCGTCTCGGGGTGATCGATCCATACCGTTAGGCGCGGTGCGATCGGGTCTGGCTCCACTCCCCAGCGCGTATCGTTATCGAACACGATCAGGCCCCCGGTTTTCGAGCGGCTGATGCCGGTTTCCTGCAACTGGCGGGCCAGCCGTTCCACCAGCTCGGCAGCACTGGGGCCGCCCAGACCATCAAAGTCGATCTGCGCTTCGCAGCGCTGGGCGTGGCGAGGATCCGGCTTGGGTGCAATCTGACTCAGCAAATGGCGCGTTGCGGTTATCGGGCGCCAGGGCGATCCGAAGCCGAACAGGACCGAGTTTTTCAGGCCGCGCATCCACAGGTTCGGTCCGACCGTGACCGCGATCGCGGAGAACGGGACTGCCAGGAGCATATAGGCGCCGACGACGAGCATATCGTCGATCGTTTCCATATGACCGCGGAAGTAGAAGAAATACCCTGCTGCCAGAACGATGCAGTATAGCGCCATGAATTCGGCAGCGATGTAGAGCAACTTGTCCTTGAACGTCATGGCGGATCCTGGCCGATGCGAAGATTCGTCAATTTTTATCGCCAGAAAGCAATAAGATCGGGTTTACGGCCGGTGCTGGCGGGGCGGGGGCAGGAACCCGGCAAGCGTCAAACCCCGTCTCCCACCGTTCCTCACCTGGGAAGGGCGTGAGCCCGACCCTCTTGCGCTTCGGCCCCGGCCTTGCCAGTCAGCCGCGATGCGGATTGCCCTGTTCGAACCCGAAATTGCCGGCAACGTCGGCGCAGTGATGCGGCTCTGCGCCTGCCTGGGCGCGGAGGTCGACCTGATCGAGCCGCTGGGCTTCGCCTGGGATGACCGCCGGGTGCGCCGCGCGGCGATGGACTATATCGATCACGTTTCCGTCACCCGCCACGCCAGCTTCGCCGCGTTTCGGGAAACGCTGGGGCAGAGCCGCCTGGTCCTCTTCACCACCAAGACCGACCAGAACGCCTACGCCTTCCCCTACCGCGCCGATGACGTGCTGTTGTTCGGCAAGGAAAGCGCCGGGGTCACCGCCGAAGTCCTCGCCGCCGCCGATGCGCGGGTGCGCCTGCCGATGCGGGCCGAGGTGCGCTCGCTTAACCTCGCGACCTCGGCGGCCTTGGCGCTGGGGGAGGCGTTAAGGCAGACGGGTGGGTTGCCGGGGTATTGAGAGGATCAAGCCCGATAACCACCAGGGTAAGCTGCTTGCTCAGCTGAGCAGCTGGCGACCGTTTATGCCGACAAAACGAAGCTGCTTTTCGTTAAGTGATTGCAGTTTCTTTTTCCCGAACAGGTCTTTTAATACATTCGCTTGCGCCGTGTCCGCAGCGGTAGTTATCGCAATCCTCAAATCATCACGATTGTTCGCGGCATCATAGGCATTGAGGTAGCCCTGAATGACCGACTCGAAGTATCGGCCCATGCTGGTAAGCGAGATCCGTTTCTCGAGCAGATAGTCAATTTGACCTGCATCTCGCAGCTTTTGGGCTGCGTCCGCTATGCAAGTCTTAGAGACCTGTAACCGATAACCGCCTCCCGGCTTGTAGGCGATCTCCATGCCAAGGAACTCTGCGGGCTGGGACGGGGCTGAAATTGTCGTTTTGGAACCGCTCTCGTTCGGTTCTCCTATGTTCAAGCCAATCGCCGCTAACGCATCGGAAATGCGCGCATGAAAGCCCTTCGCGTCTGCTTCGGTGTCGAAAAAAGCGACTATGTCGTCAACGTACCTTGCAACCGGCACTCCTGACTTTGCTAACTGCCGGTCAAAATCACGCAGATATGCACCTGCAAGGAGCGGGGAAAGCGGCATTCCTTGCCGAACGCCTTTACCCCACACGATACCGTTCTCGACAGCAATTTGCCTCCAGCGCTTATCAAAGCCATCCGTAATTTCGGTGTCGATGAACTTCGCGATTAGCGGCAATAAAGTTGGCTGCTTCACCACTCGCGACAAGGACTCACGAAGCCTGTCGCGTTCCAAATTGTCAAAAAATTGTTGGATGTCGGTCTTATACACCCAAGGGTGCTTTGAGCGTGCGGAACAGGCGAAGACCCTTGCGCCGATGACACTCTTGTCTCGCCCTTCGGCAATGCCGTAGGAGACACTGTTATCGATCCCCATCGCTTGAAGTTTGGGTTTCAATTCCTGCAAGATGGAAAACTGGACTAGCCGATCAGATAAAGTTGGAACGCAGATGATCCGATATTTGGTCGAATTCGGCTTCCGCTTTGCGATCGCAAGAAGGCCAGAGCTCTTGTAAGGCTGCTCAACATCCATCAGGTCGCGATGAAGCGCACGGATGTTGCGCTCGAGCTTTTCCTCAAAAGTTGATGCGCTTATGCGGTCCACGCCAAAACAAGAAGCACGCAGCTTCTTTGATTTACTGCGCCAAGCTTCACGTAGTTGGACTACTGAGGTAGCTTTTCTAAAAGCATTCATTAGCTACCGCCGGCTCCCATTAGAACCACCTTGCCGGCGGAGATTACGAGGCCTGAGCCACCGACATGCGGAGCCAGGCTTTCGCCATGGAGCCGAGTACGAAGCCGCCCGCCAACTTGGCAACGCGGGCACCGATCTCGGCGAAGAAAGTCAAAACAAGCTTTGGGAAGCGCGCCTGAATCGGCCCGCTGCCTGACCACAATATAATCGCCAGGCTAAACGATTAAAAGAGAGTGCCCGTAAAAAAGTATTGCCACTGCCGGTGCTTATTCTCTCGAGACATTCAGTCGCCGCGCTATTGGCCGTTTGGGCAGCAAGCCCCGCCAAACTCCCCCACCGCCCTCCGCAAAACCCCATCCTCCCGGCACAGTTCGGTCAGGATCGAGAAGTGATCGGCATCCGCCACGGTCAGCTCGGTCGCTGCATTCCCCGCCTCAGCCCAAGCCTTGGCCATGCGCGCGGTCTGGTCCTGAAAGGCCTGCGTCTCCAGCGCGCCGACGGCGAACAGGGTGCGCGGGGCGCCGGGGCGGACGCGGTGGATTGGCGAGGCGGCGCGGGCGCTGGCGGGATCGAGGCCCAGCTTGGCGTTGACCGATGTGTCCAGCAGCGGCTCCAGATCGAACACGCCGCTGATCGACAGGATCCCGGCAATCGGGCTGGCCTGGCCTTCGGCTGCCATGGCCAGTTCCACCGCGATCTGCGCCCCGGCCGAGTGACCAACCAGCAGCAGCGGAGCCTGGTCGGTCAGTTCGGCCAGCACCGGCAGCGCGGCGGCAGCGGCGGTGACGATCGCCATCACGCCCAACTCGGGGCTGAGCGGATAGTTGATCAGCGCCACGTCAAAGCCGTCAGCCGTCAAGGGCGGGGCGAGGAAGCGGAAGCCGCACTTGTCGCGCGATTGCCAGTAGCCAGCGTGGAGATAGGCCACAACCCCGCGCCGCGGCTGGGCCGTGCGGAACAGGTCCAGCGTCTGGCGCGGGTGCGGGCCATAGGCCAGGTCCAGTTCGGGCTGGCCCGCCTCCACCGCCGCCGCATTGGCCTCGGCATAGGCCTCGAACAAGGCGGCGTGCGACTGGCGGAGCTGCCCGTCGATGTATTCGAACTGGTTGGCGGTGGTGGTCTGTGCCTCAGTCACGGAGCGGGCCTGGTCCTCAGCCCGCCCGCGCCGCGATCCACTCGTCGACCCGCCGCTCCAGGATCGAGAGCGGCTGGCTGCCCGAGGCGATCAGCAGATCGTGGAAGGCCTTCACATCGAACTTGGCGCCCAGCTTTTGCTCGGCGCGCTGGCGCAGTTCCATGATCTTGATCATGCCGATCTTGTATCCGGTCGCCTGCCCCGGCAGGGTCAGGTAGCGCCGCACTTCGGAGCGCGAGCGCTCGATCGGCTGGCGGCCGGTGGTGTTCATGTAGGTAACCGCCTGATCCTCGGTCCAGCCCTTGGCGTGGAGCCCGGTATCGACCACCAGCCGCGCGGCGCGGAACAGTTCGGCATCCAGCCGGAAGAAGTCGGCCGCAATATCCGGGAAGGCGCCCATTTCCTTGCAGACCGCCTCGGCATAGAGGCCCCAGCCTTCGCCGAACGCGACATAGCCGGTGACCGAGCGGAACTTCGGCCCGCCCTGCTGGCGTACCTGGATATCGCCCTGGGTGTTATGGCCGGGGACCGCCTCGTGGCACATCAGCGTGTAGAGCGCCGCCGGATCGGGCCGGGTGCCCACCAGGTGGACATAGGTCCGCGCCGGGCGCTTGCCATCGGGGCTCGGCTGGCTGGCATGGGCCGCACCGCCGGGCACTTCGGAAAAGGCGGGTTCGCGCACCACTTCGATGCCATAGGCCGGCAGCATCCCGAAATAGCCCGGCAGCAGCGTGCGGGTCTTCTGGACGAATTCGTTCGCGGTCTTGAGGTATTCGGCGCGCGTTTCGTCAGTGAAGGGCTGGGGCGGATAGAGCCGCTTGCGTTCGGCATAGAAGGCGTGGCGATCGGCGAACCCGGCCTGACGGGCCAGGGCATCCTGCTCGGCCTCGATCCGCGCCACTTCCTTGAGGCCGATCGCGTGGATCTGCTCGGCCGTCAGGTCGGTGGTGGTGACCAGCTTCAGCTCGTTGGCGTAATAGGCCAGGCCCCCCGGCAGGGTCAGCGCGCCGACCTTGCCGCTGGGGGCGGTCGGCAGGCTGGCCTTGGCCCAGGCGATGATCCGGCCATAGGCGGGCTTCAGGTTGAGGATCGCGGTGCGGGCCTGGGCCAGCAGGGCATCAGCCTCGGCCTGGGTCAGCTTGCCATTGGCGACCAGCGCGGCGGTCTTGGCCTTGACGTCGGCCCACAGCGCGGCATCGGGGCCAGCGCCATAGGGCGCGCCGCTGGTCAGTTTTTCGCTGCTTGAGATGATCGTTTCGATCTGGAACTTGGGCGGGCGGATCCCGGCCTTTGCGCTCGCCTTGGTGCGGGCGAGCGCGAGGTCGAGCACCGCCGGCATGCCGTTCAGCCGCGCGATGTAGTTCTTGAGGTCGGTCGCATCGGCGACAGTGTGGGTGTTGATCAGGAAGTCCGGCAGCTGGCTGTGCGCCGAATAGAGCCGCGAATAGAACGGCGGGCGATACTTGCGGTTGTTGTTGGAAAGCGCGGCCCGATCGGCCTCCAGCGCCCAGATGTCATAGTTCACCTGGCCTTCGGGCGAGAGCTCGGCCCGGTTGAAGCGCGCCTTCATCCGCGCGACGCTTGCCCTTCGCCAGGCGACCTGGGCATCGGCGGCCTTGTCGCTGATGTCATTCCACTTGTCGCCGCCGTCCTTGCTGCCAAGCCGGGTGGCAAGCTGCGGCTGGGTCTTCACATAGGCGGCAAATTCGGCGTCGAGGAACTGGGTCAGCCGGGCGTCTTCGCTTTGCGCCGTCGCGGCGGCGGGTGCGGCGGTCTGGGCGGACAGTGCGGTCGAGGAAAATAGCGCGAGCGTTGCGGCCATCAGGCCTGCGGAAAGCTTGGTCATGTCGGTTCAGTCCCCTTTGTACGACGCGCTTGATGGAGCGGCGCTCCGTGCCAGTGAAGCTGGACTTGAGGCTAGCTGCCACCCGCGATCCTGCCAATCGCCCTTTCGCTTCGACCAAGGGCGATCTAAGCCAGCCGGCGATGACGCTGATCGCCTTCAACAAGCCGATGAACGTGCTTTCGCAGTTCACCGATGCCGGGACAGCGGGTTCGCCGCGGGCGACGCTGTCGGACTATATCGACGTGCCGGGCGTCTATCCGGCCGGGCGGCTTGACCGGGATAGCGAGGGTCTGCTGCTGCTGACTGACGATGGCCGCTTGCAGGCGCGGATTGCCGATCCGCAGTTCAAGCTGCCCAAGACCTACCTGGTGCAAGTGGAAGGGACGATTGGCGCGGAGGCGCTGGCGGCGCTGCGCAAAGGCGTGCGGCTCAACGATGGCATGACTAGTCCGGCTGAGGCCGAGGCGATCGAGCCGCCCCAGCTTTGGCCGCGCGATCCGCCGGTGCGGTTCCGCAAGACCGTGCCGGACGCGTGGCTGCGCCTGACGATCAGCGAAGGCCGCAACCGCCAGGTCCGGCGGATGACCGCGGCGGTCGGCCTGCCCACGCTGCGGCTGGTGCGCTGGGCGATCGGTGACTGGACGCTGGATGGGCTGGCTCCCGGCGAATGGCGCCGGGTCTGACCCGTCACGAAGCTGCAACACGGCCATGAGACCTTGCGCTCATGGACCAGACAGACACCCGCTTCGACTGGATCAGCTGGCTTGCCAGCATCCCCGGCATCCCCGCCGACTGGGGTAACCACACCGCCGGCCAGCCGGAACCCGCGGAAGAGGCCCTGCCACTCGCGGCCTGAGAAAATCTGGCACAGGTGTGGATGGAATCGCGCCAGTCGTTCGTTTCCTTGCTGACAGATCGCATTTCGCCTGTCTGAAAACAGAGGAAACGACCGATGACCAAGCCGATGTTCCGCACCGCCATGCTGAGCCTGCTCGCTGCGGCGACCACCGCCCAGGCTGCCCTGCCGATGCTCTACGAAGAGGCCTACGCCCGTGAGGAAGAGCGCCGGATCTACCAGGCGCCAATCGCCGGGATCTACAACAGCCCCTGGTACGATTACCGCATCAACGTGACCGAGGCCCAGAAGGAACTCGCCACCGACCTGCGCGGCGCCGACGATATCGAGGACCGCCGCGATGCCTGGGAAGAATACGGCAGCGAACTGGCCAAGGAACGCAAGCACTATGCGAAGACCATGGCCAAGCAGGGCTACCGGGAAGGCCGCGTCTACGTTGGCGACTGAACCGAGTCAGCATCGTCGCGCAGGGAAGGGGGCCGGAGTAATCCGGCCCCCTTCTTGCTATGCGGGGTTTACCAGTCAGCGCCAGCCGCGTTGGCGGGCGGAAGCTTCCTGCGCGGGATCGAGCGCGCCATCGATGGCCATGTCCTGCGCCGCCGCCATCAGGTCCTCAAGCGGGCTGCCGACCTGGCGATAGTCGCTGGCGGCGGGATCGATCCCCGGCCCCTTGCGCTCGATCCGCCAGCCCTCGCCATCGCGGCAGGCAATGCCCGATCCTGCGGGTGCGGCATAGGCGCGGCAGATCTGGCCATCGTTGCGCGCGAAGCTGAGCAGCACTTGCGGCTCTCCCGGCGTGACCGGATCGGCCGCCAGACGCGTGTCCAGCGCCGCCGCAAGTTGCGCATCAGCATATTTGCTACCAGTGCCGGGCGTCGGCGTGTTGATCAGCAGCAGCGCCAGCGACGCGGCCAGCGCTGGCCCCACGACCCAGCCCCAGCGCGGAATGCGGCGCGAGGTCCGGCTAGCGCGGGCCGCTGCAAGGTCGATCACTTCGGCCGCCGCCGGCTCATCGGTTCGCGCGCCGCCCAATAAGGCGGCAAAGCGATCCGGGACCGGCTCTGCCGCAATCGGATCGTAATGTGCGCTGAGCAAACCCTTGAGCGCCCGGTGCGCCTCTACCTGTCGCGCCAGCGCGGGATCGGCCGCTACCGCTGCCGCCACTTCGGCGGCGCGGGCCGGGTCCAGCTGGCCATCGGCAAAGGCGGCCAGTTCTTCTGGGGAGACAGTCATTGCAGTCCTCCAAGCTCGGCCAGCAAGGCATCGCGGCCGCGCACCAGGCGGGAATTGAGCGTACCGATCGGGCAGCCGACGATCTCGGCCGCCTCGCGATAGCCATAGCCTTCAACCATGACCAGCAGCACGGCCTCGCGCTGTTCGGCGGGCAGCTTGGCCATGGCGCGATCGACATTGCCGAGTTCGACCAGGGCTTCCTGGCCGCCGTCGGCGCCCACGCCCAGACCCGCCTCTTCCTCTACAAAGGTCTGGCCGCGGCGTTGGCGGGAACGGGCTTCATCGATCCACAGGTTGCGCATGATCCGGTACATCCAGCTGTCGAGCCGCGTGCCGGCCTGCCACTTGTCGCGATTGGCCAGCGCGCGTTCGATCGAGTTCTGGCACAGGTCGTCCCCGTCCGCCGCATTGCCGGCCAGCCCGGCGGCGAAGCGTCGCAACCGGGGGACCAGGGCCAGCAGGTCATGCTCGAACGAGTCGGACAGGGTCAGTGCCTTTCGTGGATGAAACGAGCGGGACTATCCGTTTCATCCATGATTAATGCAAATTCCTGCTGAAAGGCGAAGCCATGCCCCGCAGACTGCTGTTGATGATCGCGCTGATTGGCGGCCTCGCTGGGCCGGGCCTGGCGCAATTGGCCGTGCCCGCGCTGCCGGTGCCGCGCCTCCCGCAAGTCACCGCGCCCGTCGATGGCCTGCTGGCGACGCTGGACGAAACCGTCCGCGCCCGCGCCGCCGAGCTGCTGCAATTGCGCGAGCGCACGCTCGACCGGCTGCTGCGGGCCAATCGCGACACGATCGAGCGCGACCGCTTTGGCGAGCTGGCTCGGCGCGGCGAACTGCTGGTGATGGATGCCGATGAGGCCGCGCTCGACCAGGCGCGGGCCGCTGGCTTTACTGTTATCGCGCGCGAGCCAGTCGAAGGGCTGGACCTAATGGTCGTGCGGCTCGGCGTCCCTGCCGGCCAACCGCTGGCCAAGGCTCAGGCTCGGCTGGAAGAACTTCTGCCGCGCGCCACAGTCAGTGCCGACTACCTTCACCTTGAGGCGGGGCGCGGCGCGGGCATCTCGGCTGGCGCGGCGCGGTCCACAAGTGCTGCCGCCATTTCGACCCCGGTCGGGGTGATCGACGGTGGCGCAGGCTCCGGCGCTGCTGCCCAGCGCGGGTTTGCCAAAGGCGCCCCGCGCGCGAGCAATCACGGCAGTGCTGTCGTTTCGCTGCTGGCCGGAGCTGGGGTTCGCTCGGTGCGGGTGGCGGATGTTTATGGGGCCGATCCGGCCGGCGGCAACGCCCTGGCCATAGCCCAGGCGCTCGGCTGGCTGACGCAGGGCGGGGCGAAGGTGGTGACGATCAGCCTGGTCGGCCCGAGCAACCCGGTGCTGGCCCGGGCCGTTGCGGCCGCCCAGCAGCGCGGCGTGGTTGTCGTGGCCGCAGTGGGCAACGATGGCCCCGCTGCGCCGCCCGCCTATCCCGCATCCTACTCCGGCGTGTTGGCCGTGACGGGGGTGGACCGCCGCGACCGCCCGCTGATCGAAGCCGGGCGTGCGCTGCATCTCGATTATGCGGCCCCGGGGGCGGACCTGTTCGCTGCCAATGCCGCTGGTGCGCGGGTGAAAGTGCGCGGCACCTCGTTTGCTGCGCCGCTCGTCGCTGCACGGGTGGCGGCCGCGCTCGATGCCCGTGGCGTCTGGCAGGCAAGGCTCGATAGCGAAGCCCGCGATCTTGGGCCGCGCGGGCCAGACAAGCTCTTTGGCCGCGGCCTGCTCTGCGGCACTTGTCGGCCGACGCGCTGAAAAAAATTTCGCGCGGCCTGAATTAAACCGGCGGGCCGGTCCGTTTCCTGAACATGCGGATGGATTTTGAACCGTCCGGCAATGCCAGGAAAGGACAGATACCATGCACAAGCTTCTTATCTCCGCCGCCGCACTGACGCTTACGGCAACGTCGGCTCACGGCCAGATCCTGGGCGGTGGCCTTGGTGGCGGCCTGGGCGGTAGCATCGGCGGCACGCTCAACTCGACGATCGGCACCACTACCGAGACGATCCGTTCGACCACGCGCGGCGCCGCCGATGCTACTGCCTCGACTAGTGGTAGCCAGCGGGTCGACCGCAAGGCCGGCAAGGTCGAAGCTAACCGCAGCGCCTCGGCCAATGCCAATGCCAACGGTGCCTCGCTGCTGGAAAGCCCGATTGCCCCGGTTGGCGGTGCGGCCAGCGGTTCGGGTTCGGGCTCGGGCCAGGGTTCGGCCTCGGCCCAGCTGCTCGGCACCGATGTGGTGCGCGGCGTTGCCGGGCAGGCTAGCGGACAGGTCCGCGGTACGGTCGAGCAGACCCGCAGCGCGACCGGCTCGCTCGCGGGTTCGGCGGCAGGCCAGGCCAATGGCGCGGCCAGCGGGATGACGAATGGCGCCGGTTCGACCGCTGGTCTGGCCAGCGGCTCGGCGGCGGGATCGGGCCAGGGCTCGGCCTCGGGCGAACTGCTGGGTGCTCCGGAGGTCGGCAGCCTTGCTGGTCAGACCACCGGACAACTGCGCGGCACGGTCGAGAAGACCCGCAGCCTGACCGGTTCCGCCACAGGCCAGACCAATGGCGCGGGCAGCGGAATGGCGAGCGGGGCGGGCCCGTCCAGCGGTTCGGGCAATGGCTCGGGTACGGCCATGGGCGGGCTGATGTCGGCTCCGGGCCAGCTGGTTGCTGCGGGTAGCGCTGCTGCCAGCGGCTCGGGCAACTTTGCGATCACCCCGAAGATGCCGGTGCTCGATGGCGATGGTGACCGGATCGGCCGCGTCCGCCAGCTGGTGACCGACCAGGCCGGTCACGTCCAGGCGGTGGTGGTGCAGACCAAGGACGGCCTCGCCACGGTCCCGGCCGGCAATTTTAGCGCCAGCGGCTCGGCCCTGGTTTCGGCGATGGGTGAAGGCGCGCTGCGCCAGGAAGCCCTGGCCGACAAGGCCGCTGCGACCCAGCCGGCCCCGGCTCAGACTGCCCCGACGGAAGGCGGCAAGAACAAGGAGGCCTTCGGAGGTGCGAAGCGCAGCGGCACCACTCAGCCGATCGAATAGGACATGCTTCTCGCGTTGCAGGCGCAACCCTGACCCCCTGACCGCGCCTGCAACCTGCCCCTGCCGCCACCCTCCCAGGCGGCAGGGGCTTCTTCTGTCAGTTGGCAGTAAAGCGCAGCGGCAGGGTCTTGAGCCCGCCGACAAAGGTGCTTTTGGCGCGGCGCGGTTCGCCGGCCAGCTCGATCGACTCGATCCGGTCGAGCAGCGCTTCGAACAGCAGCCGCATTTCCAGCCGCGCCAGGTGCAGCCCCAGGCACTGGTGCGCGCCGGCGCCAAAGGCCAGGTGCCGGGTCTGGTCGCGGGTCACGTCGAACTTGCGCGGATTGTCGAACTGCGCCGGATCGTGGTTGGCGGCGACGTAGTTGATCATGCTCCAGTCGCCATTGGCGATCTTCACGCCAGACAGCTCCACATCCTCGTTCGCCATGCGCATGAAGTGCTGCACCGGGGTGGTCCAGCGGATCGCTTCCTCGACGATATTGGGCAGCAGGCTGCGGTCAGCCTTGACCTTGGCGAACTGCTCCGGATCGCGGGCGAGGGCGAGCATCGCCCCGGCGGTGCTGGCGCTGGTCGTATCGTGCCCGGCGCTGGCGGTGATGATGTAGTAACCGGCGCGGTCGCGGGCCGAGATCGGCTCGCCATCGATTTCGGCCGTCGCCAGGATCGTCGCCACGTCATCGGTCGGATTGGCGCGGCGCTGGGCGGCAAGGCCTTCGAAATAGGTCTCGAACTCGGCCACGGCGCCGAACACGATCTGGCTGATCATCTCGGGCGTCATGTCGGCCATGCCGCTCTTGGACAGGTCCTCGTCCTGCCCGCCGAACATCTGCTGGGTCAGGAACAGCATCTTCGGCTCGTCCTCCTCGGGCACGCCGAGGATCTGCATGACGACATGGAGCGGATAGGGCGCGGCAACGTGGGTGACGAAATCCGCTTCCGGTCCGGCGGCAATGAACCGCTCGACCGTGGCCCTGGCCAGCTCGCGGATCCGGCTTTCCAGGTTGCGCAGGTTCTTGGGCATGAACCAGTCCTGCGTCAGCCGCCGCAGCTTGGGGTGCTTGGGGGCATCGAGCGCCACCAGCGAGGAGACCAGGTTGGGGCTCTCCTCGCCCTGCTTGGCGGTCACCTCGCGGGCCAGCGCTTCACCGGCCTTGTTGGTGAAGACGGTCGGGCGCGGGGCATTGAGGAAGGTCGCATTGTCCTTTGATATCCGCATCACGTCGTCATACTTGGTGACCAGCCAGAACGGCTCGTGATCGTCGGTCGGGCTCTCGATCCGCACCACCGGGGTTTCCGCCCGGATCCGGTCGAACACGTCGAGCACCGCGGTCCAGTCGGCGTAGGACTTGGGATCGAGCACCGCCAGGGCATCAGCGGGTGAGGCAACCGGACCGGTCATGTCACGCCCCCGCCTGGGCGGCTTCGTAGGCCGCCTTGTATTCATCGCGCAGCAGCCGCTTGTAGAGCTTGCCGGTCAGCTCGCGCGGGAGCTGTTCGCGAAAGTCGATCTGGCGCGGCATCTTCACGCGGCTGAGCTGGCCGGAAAGGTATTCGCAGATCTCGTCGGCCAGCGCCTCGCCGGCCTGGCTCATGTCGAGCGGCTGGATCACCGCCACCACCTTCTCGCCCATCTCCGGATCGGGCGCGCCGATCACGGCGGCGTCGGCCACCTTGGGATGGGTGACCAGCAGGTTCTCGATCTCCTGCGGGTAGATATTGACCCCGCCCGAGATGATCATGAAGCTCTTGCGGTCGGTCAGGAACAGGTAGCCGTCCTCGTCCTGGTAACCGACATCGCCCAGGCTCGACCAGCCGTGCTTGTTACGCGCGTCTGCGGTCTTGGCGGGATCGTTGTGGTATTCGAACGGGACCATGCCTTCGGTCGGCTCGAAGAAGATCTGGCCCTCGGTGCCGCGCGGCACTTCGTCGCCATTCTCGTCGCAGACGCGGATGATCCCGGTCAGCGCCTTGCCAACCGTGCCGGGCTTGCCGAGCCATTCCTGGCTGGTGACGAAGGTAAAGCCGTTGCCCTCGGTCCCGGCGTAGTATTCGTAGATCACCGGGCCCCACCATTCTATCATCGCCTGCTTGACCGGCACCGGGCAGGGTGCAGCAGCGTGGATCGCGCACTTCATGGTCGAGGTGTCGTACTTCTTGCGGACCTCTTCGGGCAGCTTGAGCATCCGGACGAAATGCGTCGGCACGAACTGGCTGTCGGTGATCTTGTACTTGTCGATCGCGGCCAGCGCGGCTTCGGGATCGAATTTCTCCATCACCACCACGGTGCCGCCGATCTTCTGCACGGTCATCGACCAGCGCAGCGGCGCGGCGTGATAGAGCGGCGCCGGGGTCAGATAGACCGCGTCGGGCTTGATCCCGAAGGCCATCAGCACCAGCCCGACCAGCGAGTTGGCCTGATCGATCGCCGGGTCTTCGGGCAGCGGGATCTTCACCCCCTTGGGGCGGCCGGTCGTGCCGGAAGAATAGAGCATGTCGACCCCGGCGCGCTCGTCGGCGATCGGGGTGTCGGGCATGGCGGCCAGGGCATCCTCGGCCGACATCGGCCCGGGCGTGTCGAAACGCAGCTGTTCGACCGGTGCCAGCTTGGCCACTTCATCCAGCGTCGGGGCCAGATAGGCCGAGCCGAACAGGATCTTCGCGCCGCTATCCTCCAGGATGTAGGCGATTTCGGGCGGGGTCAGGCGGCTGGAAATGCCGACATAGTGCACGCCCGAGCGCTGGAAGCCCCAGGTCAGGCAGAAGAACCACGGGTGGTTTTCCATGCAGATGGCGACAGTATCGCCGATCTTGATGCCGCGGCTGCGCAGCAGCTGGGCTACCTGGTTGGACCGGCGGTCAAGTTCGGCAAAGGTGACCGTCTCGCCGCTGCCGGCCATGATGATCGCGGGGCGGTCGGGATTGGTCTTGGCGTGGATCGACGGGTGCATCGGGAATCACTCTCCAGTGGTGGCGGTTACCATCCGGGAGCGACTTTTAACCGGTCGATTAAACCCGGCAAGGGCAAAAGGACGCTGCGGCAGCTTTGGGCAAAGAAAAAGGGCGGCGGTTGCCCGTCGCCCTGCTTTCTTTGACCTTGCGGTGGCTGCTTACTTGCTGCCGCCCTTGGCCGTTTCGCCATCATCGTCGTTGGCGGCAAGGGTGCCGGTCCAGGCATCGCCCTGCATGTAGGGGACCGGGTTGACGGCGGTGCCGGCGATGCGGACTTCATAGTGCAGGTGCGGGCCAGTCGAGCGGCCGGTCGAACCGACATAGCCGATCAGATCACCCTTCTTGACGACCTGGCCTTCGGCAACGTTGAGGCGCGAAAGGTGGCCATAGCGGGTTTCAAGCTGCGCGCCGTGATCGAGCGAGATGAACAGGCCGTAGCTGGAGAACCAGTCAGCCCGGGTCACCACGGCATCGGCGGTGGCATAGATCGGGGTGCCGATCGGGCTCGACAGGTCGATGCCCTTGTGGCCGCGGCGGCCGCCCAGCACCGGGTGGGTGCGCATGCCAAAGCCGCTGGTCAGTGCGGCGCCTTCCAGCGGCATCCGCGACGGAATCGAGACAGTGCGGGGGCGCGAAGGAACCGAAGCGACAGTTGTGCCGTTCCACGATGCGAAGAGGCGGCGGAACTCATCGTCACCACCACGGGTGCCGGCCTTGGCGGCCTGGGCTTCACGCAGCGGCGCGGCAATATCAGCCGCCGTCGCGCTGGAATTGGCCAGGGCGGGGGAGGCAAGCCCAAGGCTGGCAAGCGCGGCAATGGTGCCGATCAGGTTGCGTGCCTTGGCAAAAATCGAAGAAGCGACCACTTAAAAACCTTGCAGTTAAGCGGGCCAATCGTTGCCGATCGGTCCACCCGGACCCTGTTTGCATTGCCTGCCACAAAGGCCCGCAACCCGATTATTATGAGATGGTCGGACCCCCCGCCGTCTCGTTGCGGTGGTTAAAGCGGCGTCACTGCGATGTCGCAACCCCTGCGTAGAAAGAGCGCGATAAACCGGCAGCGAGACGCGCCGAGTCGTTGAACGGCGGCTTAACGGAGCCCCGAAAATGAGTCGTGACCAAGGATTTCCATAGGATTTCCGCCGAATCCCCGCGGGCTTCGCAAACTGCGGTGAAATGCTTTGCGCCGAATCGAACGTGGGCAATTTCATCGTCAAGGATTCGTTCGAGGATCCGTGCGCCGGTTTCATCGCCCAGGCTGCGAATCCGCGCGAGTGTGGCAGGGGTCACATCCAGTCCGCGCGCCTCGAGCACCATCGGCACAACGGCGAGCCTCGCGGCGACATCGTGGCGGGTCTCAAAGGCGGCGTCCCACAGCCCGTCGTGGGCCGGCAGCGCGCCGTAATGTGATCCCAGGTTGCGCAGCCGCCGCGCGAGCAGGGCGAAGTGCATCGCCTCGTCCGCCGCGACCGAAAGGAAGTCGGAGACGAATTCGCGCCCCATTTCCGCCCCGAACCGCCCGGCCATGTCGAGCGCCAGGTCAATCGCGACGAATTCGATGTGGGCGAGGGCATGCCACAGCGCGATCCGACCGCGCTCCGAACCGGCCTTGTTGCGCTTGGGCATCTGGTTCGGCGGCAGCAGTTCGGGCTGCGCCGGCCGTGCCGGGCGATCGGGCATGGCGCAATCAAACGCGAAGTCGAGCCGCCCCGCCGCCCAGTCGCGCGCCACGGCACGGGCGGCAAAGGCCTTGTCACTGGGCGCTGCGGTCAGCAGGGCCGCGCGGATCGCGGACGAAACGGAAGTCACTGGCTAGGTTCAGAGCGCCTTGGTCGCTTCCAGCACCTCGGCGGCGTGGCCCTTGACCTTCACCGGGCTCCACACCTGCGCCACTTTGCCATCGGCACCGACCAGCACGGTCGAGCGGACCATGCCCATGTAGGACCGGCCATACATCGACTTCTCGGTCCAGAACCCCAGCGCGTCGGACAGGCCGCCTTCTTCTGCGTCGCTGGCCAGCGGGGCGGTCAGCCCGTGCTTGGCGATGAACTTCTCGTGCTTCTTCGGCGGGTCCTTGCTGATCCCCAGCAGCGCCGTGCCGGCCTTGGCGAAATCGGCCGAGAGCGCAGAGAAATCGAGATTCTCGGTGGTGCAGCCCGGCGTGTCATCCTTCGGGTAGAAGAACAGCACCAGCTTCTGTCCGGCGAAATCGGCCGGGCGGACGGGGCTGCCATCGGGGCGGGTCAGGGCAATGTCGGGCAGGCTGTCACCAAGGGCAATGCTCATCACGTGATCTCCAGCTCTTCACCGAAGGTCGCGGCCCAGGCGGCGGCCAGGGTGCGGCGCGATTCGGTCAGTTTTTCGGTCAGGCAGGGCCAATCGTCGCATTCGCAGGCGCTGGCAAGTACGGTCCTTGCGCCGTAGTCCGGTTCGGTCCCGTCGGGCGCGAGCAGCCGTGAAGCGATCAGGAAGCGCGCGAGGGTGCGGTGGGCTTCCAGGATACCGGGATCGAGCTTCCCCGCCGCCACCAGCCCGGCCAGGGCGAGCGGAATCGACGGTTCCAGCGCCACGTGATCGCGCAGTTGCAGGTAGTGGACGATGAACTCCGCATCGACCAGCCCGCCGCGCGCCAGCTTGACATCCAGCGGCCCCTTAGCCGGCTTGTGCTGGGCCATCGTGGTGCGCATTTCCAGCACATCGGACCGCAGCTTGGCAGGATCGCGGTCCAGTTCGAGCACACCGCGAATGATGTTGTTAAGCTGGTCTCGCGCCGGGTCCGATCCATAGAGCACCCGTGCCCGGGCGAGCGCCATATGCTCCCAGGTCCACGCAGACTCGCGCTGGTAGCGCTCAAAGGCTTCGAGGCTGACCGAGATCGGCCCCTGCGCGCCAGAGGGCCGCAGCCGGGTATCTACTTCGTATAGCGCGCCCTCCGCGGTCGGGACCGACAGCGCCGCGATCACGCGCTGCGCCAGGCGGTTGAAATAGAGCGTCGCGCCGAGCGGCCGCCCGCCATTGCTCTCCGCTGCATGATCGCCGGTGAACAGGAAGACCACGTCAAGGTCCGAGGCATGGGTCAGGATCCCGCCGCCCAGTCGGCCATAGCCGACGATCAGCAGCTCGCCGCCCGGGACCTGGCCGTGGACCCGTTCGAACTCGGCAGTGGCCGCTTCGGTCAGGACCCGGATCGCGGCCTCGGCCACCCGGCAGAGCGCCGCGCCGATCTCCATCGGATCGCGCGTGCCTTCAATGAGTTGGACGCCAAGGGCAAAGCGGATTTCGCCGACCTTGCGGCGGACCCGGCCGAGCAGCGCCTCGTAATCGTCATCCACTTCGCCGCGGGCCATGACCTCGGCCAGGTCTTCGACCGAGCCGGGCAGGTCGAAGGCGCTGGCATCGATCAGCGGGTCGAGCAGATCGGCGCGCCGAGCCAGGGCATCGGCCAGCGGCGGCGCCATGCACAAAACGCGCGCAACCAGGTCGGCAAGACCGGGCCGGGCCTCGAGCAGGCGGAACAGGTTGACCGCGCTGGGCAGGTTGGTGAGCAGTTGCTCCCAGCGCAGCAACGCATGGAGCGGCTCGGGCGCGGCGGCGAAGGCGGCGAGCAGGCGGGGCTGGACCGCATCGAACGCCGCCCGCGCCGCCTCGCTGCGCAACGCCCTGAGCTTGCCGCTGCGCCAGCCCTCGATCCGCGTGGCGAGCGCTTCGGGCTCCGGGAAACCCAGCCGCTCGATCTCGGCTGCCAGCGCCGCACCGCTGCGCGGCGCCGAAACAGCAACGCTGGTCTGCTCGCCCGCATGTTCGGCCACCAGCCGGTCATAGCGCTGGCCAACCGCCTCGGTGATCTCGGCCAGCTCGGCCACCAGCGCGCCGCCATCGCTGAGGCCATCGAGCCGGGCGACATTGTCCAGCGCGGCCTGATCGAGCGGCAGGCTGTGGGTCTGCTGGTCGGCCACCATCTGCAGGCGGTGCTCGACCACCCGCAGGCGATCATAGCTCTGGCCCAGCAGCGCGGCATCGTCGGCCGCGATGATTCCCGCCTCGGCCAGGGCATCCAGACTGGCGCGTGTCCCGCGCAACCGCAGCGACGGATTGCGACCGCCGTGGATCAGCTGGTGGATCTGGGCGAAGAACTCGACCTCGCGGATCCCGCCGCGCCCTTTCTTGAGGTCAAAGCCGGGGCCGGGGACCTTGGCGCCGTGATGATTGGCGCGGATCCGCCCGGTCAGCCGCCCAACTTCGGCAATCGCGCCGAAATCCAGGCTCTTGCGCCAGACGAAGGGCCGGATCGCGGCGAGGAAATTCTCGCCCGCGGCAATGTCGCCAGCGCAGGCGCGCGCGCGGATGAAGGCGGCGCGCTCCCAGGCCAGCGCCGAGCTTTCGTAATGGGTCAGCGCCGCGCCGATCGGGATCGCCAGCGGGCTCACCTCGCTCGCCGGGCGCAGCCGCAGGTCGACGCGGAAGACATAGCCTTCCTCATCGACATGGCTCATCAGCTCCATCAGGCTGCGCGCCACGCGCTGCGCAGCCTCGCCCGGTTCATCGCGCTCGCGCCGGGGGAGCAGGGCGGGATCGTAAAGCAGGATCGGATCGATGTCGGAGCTGTAGTTCAGCTCCTGCGCGCCGTGCTTGCCAAGCGCGAGCGCCAGGAACCCGGCGGGTTCGGCATCGGGCACCCGGCGGCGGATCGCCTCGGCAATCGCGCCGTCAAGCGCGCGGTCGGCAAAGGCGGAGAGCTCGCCCGTCACCCGCAGCAGCGGGAAGGCTCCGGCCAGATCGCCCACTGCCAGGGCCACGGCGAGTGCCAGCTTTTCGCGCCGCAGCGCCGATCCGACCGAGGGTGCATCTGCGCCCGCCGCCTTGGCCCAGGCGAGTGCGCCTTCGCCGTCGCCGGCGGCGAGCAGCGCCTCCAGTTCGGGCAGCCGCGCCAGGCCCCGCTCCAGGAAGGGGGCATGGGCGCGGGCGCGCGCCAGGGCATGGGTCCAGTGGCCGTTCATCACGCCTGTGCTTGCGAAGGGGGCGAGGCTCTGTCAATCGGCGGACCAAAGTGAAGCCCTGAAAGGTTACCCCGCAGATGAAGCTCCGTGCCCTGCTGCTCGCCACACTTGCCGTTCCCGCTGCCGTTCAGGCCAAGGCGCCGCCAGTGCCGAATGTCGCCCCGGTTGCGCTCAATCAGCCGGCGCTGGTCGAGATGGTGAAGACGCTCTCTTCCGATGAATTCGAAGGCCGCTCCCCCGGCACGGCGGGCGAGGAAAAGACCGTTGCCTACCTGATCGAGCGATTCAAGGCGGCTGGCCTGCAGCCCGGCAACAAGGGTTCGTGGACCCAGGACGTGCCGACGGTGGAGATCACTGCCACCAATGTCGCAGGCCTCGCGATCACTGGCGGGCCGAGCACCATGCTGTTCGCGCCGGGCAAGGATTTCGTTGCCGGGTCCTATCGCGCGGTTGACCGGACCGCGATTGCCGATGCGGATCTGGTCTTCGTCGGCTATGGCATCAATGCCCCGGAACTCGGCTGGAACGACTATGCCGGCGTCGACATGAAGGGGAAGGTTGCGGTCATCCTGGTCAACGACCCGGACTATGAAACCGCCACCGAGGAGGGCCCGTTTAAGGGTCGGCGGATGACCTATTATGGCCGCTGGACCTACAAGTTCGAGGAAGCCGCCCGCCAGGGTGCCCGGGCCGCACTGATCGTCCACGATACCTTCCCCGCCGCCTATGGCTGGAACGTGGTCGAAAGCTCGTGGACCGGGGCGCAATACTTCGTCGAAAAGGCCAACAAGGGCATGGACCAGACCGAAGCCAACGGCTGGATCCAGAAGCCAGTGGCCGAAGCGATCCTCAAGGCGGCGGGGCAGGACCTGGCGCAGCTGACCGCCGCGGCCAAGCAGCGCGGGTTCAAACCCGTGCAGCTGGGCCTGAAGGCCAGCATGAACTTCGACAATACCCTGCGCACCGCCATGTCGAAGAACGTGATCGGCATTCTCCCCGGCAAGAAGCGGCCCGATGAGTACGTGCTCTACACCGGCCACTGGGATCACCTCGGCCGCTGCAAGGCCAACGCCAAGGGTGACGACATCTGCAATGGCGCGGTCGACAATGCCACCGGCACGGCCATGCTCGCCGCGCTGGCCGAAGCCAACGTCAAGGCTGGGCCGGCCGATCGCAGCCAGGTGTTCCTGGCGGTGACGCTGGAGGAATCGGGCCTGCTAGGCAGCGAATACTATGCTGCCAACCCGGTCTATCCGCTGGCCAAGACGGTTGGCGGGGTGAACATGGATGCGCTTTCGCCCGGATCGCCTTCGCGCGATTTTCAGGTGGTCGGCGGGGACAAGAGCGAGCTGACTCGCTACGTCAATGCCGTGACCAAGGCGATGGGTCTGACCCAAGCGCCCGAGAGCGATATCGAGCGCGGGTACTATTATCGCTCCGACCACTTCAGCTTTGCCAAGCGCGGCGTGCCGATGTTCAATCTTGGCCGCGGCAATGACTGGGTGCAAGGCGGCAAGGCCGCCGGTGAAGCGGCGGCGAAGCGTTATAACGAGGAAGCCTATCACGGGCCGGAGGACGAGTTCGATCCGAACTGGGACTGGGCGGGCATGCTGCAGGACGGCGAGCTGTTCTACCGCCTTGGCCGCAGCCTGGCGATGACCAGCGACTGGCCCAACTGGCACCCGACGGATGAGTTCCGCGCGATCCGCGATCAGAGCCGGAAGGGCGGCAAGTAATGGCTCGCCCGAACGTGTGGATGCCACCCGAATGGCATCCGCAGGACTGGATCTGGATCGGCTTCCCGCATGACCCGGTCGAATGGCCGGGTTTCCTCGGCCGCGCGCAGGAACAGATCGCGGCCTTTGCCAATGCGGTGGCCGAAAGCGGGCAGGAAGTGCGGCTGATTGTGCGCGACGCGGCCAACCACGCCCGCGCCAGCGCGCTGTGCAGCGGCGCGGTGAAGCTGGAAACGCGCCGCTATGGCGATGTCTGGCTGCGCGATACTGGCCCGCTGGTAGTGCAGCGCGATGGCCAGCCGCTGGGCCAGCGCTTCGGCTTCAACGGCTGGGGCGGCAAATACCTGATGGACGGCGACCAGGAGATCGGCGCGGAGCTGGCGGATAGCGCCGGGCTGCCCGTCGCCGCGGCTGACTGGATCCTGGAGGGCGGCGCGCTCGATTGCGATGGCACGGGTCTTGTCGCGACGACCGAGCAGTGCCTCTTGAACCCCAACCGCAACCCGCAGCTCGCGCGCGCCGATCTGGAAGCGCGGCTGGATCGAGACCTTGGGTTCGACAAGGTGCTGTGGCTGGGTGAAGGGCTTATCAACGATCACACCGACGGCCATATCGACAACCTCGCGCGGTTCGTTGCGCCCGGCGTGCTGGCGGTGCCGCGCCCCAGCGGCGCCGATGATCCCAATGCCGCGATCTATGCCGATGCCAGGGCGCGGGCGGAGGCATTTGGCCTGAAGGTGGCCGATGTGCCATCGCCGGGCCGGGTGGAAAGCGAAGGCAGGCGGGTCGAGCCGGCGAGCTATATGAACTTTGCCGTGACCAGCAAGGTGGTGGTCGTGCCGATCTATGGCACGCGCCATGACGAGGATGGCGTCGCGGCGATCCAGGCGCTGTTTCCCGACCGGGCGGTGGTCGGCGTGCTGGCCGATGCGGTGCTGGCGGGCGGAGGCTCGTTCCACTGCGCCAGCCAGCAGATGCCGCACTTTTGAGCGCCGGGGGCTTCGACAAGCTCAGCCGGAGCGGGAACGGGAACGCACCAAAGCCCGCTCGCCCTGAGCTTGTCGAAGGGCCTGAACCGCATAGGGTGTCGGCCACGAATCCTTGACTCCGGCCCCTCGCGCATTTAGTTTCAACTGAAACCGAAATTCGCGACAGGAGCACGACCACCATGGCCGACCTTTTCGAAAACCCGCTGGGCCTCGACGGTTTCGAATTCGTCGAATTTTGCGCGCCGGAAAAGGGCGTGCTTGAGCCGGTCTTTGCCGCCATGGGCTTTACCGAGATTGCCCGGCATCGCTCCAAGGATGTCCAGCTCTGGCGCCAGGGCGATATCAACCTGATCGCCAATTACGAACCGAAGAGCCCGGCCTGGTACTTTGCCCAGGAACACGGCCCCTCGGCCTGCGGGATGGGCTGGCGGGTGCGCGACGCGGCCAAGGCCTATGCCGAGGCGATCGAGCGCGGGGCCGAGCCGGTTGAAAGCCGCACCGGGGTGATGGAACTGCGCCTGCCCGCGTTCCGCGGCATTGGCGGCTCGATGATCTACCTGATCGATCGTTATGGCGCGGACCTTTCGATCTATGACATCGACTTCGTCTACCACGAAGGCGTCGATCGCCACCCGGTCGGCACGGGCCTTCAGCTGATCGATCACCTGACTCACAACGTCTATGGTGGGCGCATGACCCACTGGGCCGCCTTTTATGAGCGGATCGCCGGCTTCCGCGAGATCCGTTATTTCGACATCAAGGGCGAGTACACCGGCCTGACCAGCAAGGCGATGACCGCGCCCGATGGCAAGATCCGCATTCCGCTGAACGAGGAAGGCGCCGGTGGCGGCGGTCAGATCGAGGAATACCTGCGCGCCTACAACGGCGAGGGGATCCAGCACATTGCCTTTGCCTGCGACGATCTCTACGCCGTCTGGGACCGGCTGGCCGCGCTGGGCACGCCCTTTGCGCCGGCCCCGCCGGAGACCTATTACGAGATGCTGGATGAGCGCCTGCCCGGCCACGGCGAACCGGTGGCGGAGCTGCAAAAGCGCGGCATCCTGCTCGACGGATCGACCCAGAACAACGATCCGCGCCTGCTGCTGCAGATCTTCAGCCAGACCATGATCGGCCCGGTGTTCTTCGAATTCATCCAGCGCAAGAAGGATGAAGGCTTTGGCGAGGGCAACTTTACCGCCCTGTTCAAGTCGATCGAGGCCGACCAGATCCGCCGCGGCGCGCTGCAGGTTGAAGGAGCCGAGCAGTGACCGCCGTCCCGACGCTCGAACGCATTCACCACGTTGCCTATCGCTGCCGCGATGCGAAGGAGACGGTGGAATGGTACAGCCGCGTGCTCGGCATGCGCTACACCACCGCCTTTGCCGAGGATCACGTGCCTTCGACCGGCGAGTTCGACCCCTACATGCACGTCTTCCTCGATTGCGGTGGCGGCAATGTGGTCGCGTTCTTCGAGCTGCCGAACCAGCCGGAAATGGGCAAGGACCCCAACACCCCGGCCTGGGTCCAGCACCTGGCCTTCAAGGTGGCCGATCTTGACGCGCTACTGGCGGCCAAGGCCCATATCGAGGCCCAGGGTGTCGACGTGCTGGGGCCGACCTATCACGGCATCTTCCGCTCGATCTATTTCTTCGATCCCAACGGGCACCGCCTGGAGCTGGCTTGCGATATCGGCACGCCGGACCAGTATGCCGAACTGGCCGCTGTCGCGCCGGCGATGCTGCACGAATGGAGCGAGACCAAGCGTGCGCCGCGCCATGCATCGTGGCTGCACGAGGATCCAGCCGAACGCGGGGACAGCTGAGCCACTGGCCAAAGCTGGGGTTTCATCGCGCAGTTAATCCGGTATGGGCCGGGCGTGCGTTCGTCTGTCCTCGTCTCGCTTGGCCTTGCCGTCCTGTCCACGCCCGCGCTGGCCCAGCGCGCGGGTGAGAATGCCGCGACGCAGTCAAGCGATGCCTTCGGCCGCTCGGTCGGCAGCGAAAAGACCGGGCTTTACAACAATGAGGACGTCCGCGGGTTCAATCCGGTCGATGCCGGGAACGTGCGGCTGGAAGGCCTGTACTTCGACCAGGTCGAGCGGATTTCCTCGCGGATTGTCGATGGCAACACGATCCGCGTTGGCGCGGCGGCGCTGCGCTATCCGTTCCCGGCGCCGACCGGCCTGGTCGATTACAACCTGACCCAGCCGGGCAAGGACGCCAGCTACAGCTTCAATGCTGAATACAGCTCGCCCAATTCGATCGGGCCGGGTGGCTCGATCGAGTTCAAGCAGCCGCTCAGCGATACCTTCGGCATTTCCGGCGGAGTCGGTTTCCGCAATGCCACCCGCTATGAAGGCGGGCACAGCCTTTACCGCCCGCTGGGCATGACCATGGCCTGGCGCCCGCAGCAGGGCACCGAAGTGCTGCTGTTCGGCGGTCTGTTCATCTACCGCAGCGACGAGCTGCGGCCGTTCTACTATCCCGTCGGCACCGAGCCGCCGCCCAAGGCCGAGCGCGGGCTTGATCTGAGCCAGCCCTGGGCCAGCCGCAGCCAGGATCTCTGGACCAGCGGGGCGATCGTCAAGACGCCGCTGCTGGGCGTGAAGCTGGAAGCAGGGCTGTTCTATTCGGCCAAGGACCAGCACAGCGTCTATGCCGACCTGATGCGCGGTGTGGGCACCGACGGCTCGGTCGCCAACCGCCGCATCATTGCCGAGCGTGACAATTACGACGGCTCGTGGTCGGGCGAAGTGCGGCTGGTCAAGGAACTGGTCGGCGGCACAGTCAACCACCGCCTGATCGCCTCGGTTCGCGGCCGTTCGCGCAATCGCGATTTCGGCGGGGGCAGCGTGCTGACGCTGGGCCCTTCGACCATCCTGCGCCCCGATCTCCGTGCCGAGCCGGTCTGGACGCAGGGGGCCAAGAACCGCGACGAAGTGCGCCAGATCACTGGCGGTGTGGCCTGGTCGATGGTCGCTCCGCAGCGCTTCAGCCTTGATGTCGGGATTTCGAAGAGCCGTTACCGCAAGGCGCTCGATTTCGCCGATCCGGCGCTGGCCGATCCGGTGACGCGCGACAATCCGTTGCTGCTCAATGTGGCCGGATCGGTCCATGTCGCGCGCGGGCTGTCGCTCTATGCGGGTTATACCCGCGGGTAGGAGGAAGCGTTGGTGGCACCCGATATCGCCACCAATCGCTCCGAAGCCCCGCCGGCGCTGCGCACCAGCCAGGTCGAAGCCGGCGCGCGCTGGGCGGTCACACCGAAGCTGACCTTCATCGCCGGGGCCTTCTCGATCAAGAAGCCCTATTACAACCTCGATCCGGCGCTGCGCTATCGCCAGCTGGGCGAGCTGACCAATCGCGGGGTCGAAGTTTCACTGACCGGACAGCTTGCCCCCGGACTGACCATCGTCGGCGGCTCGCTGTTCCTCGATCCGACCATCTCGGGTGAGGCGGTCGATACCCGCCTGATCGGCCCGCGCCCGGTCGGACAGATCCGCCGGCGCTCGGTGGCGACGATCGACTGGCGGATGGACGAGGGGCATGGGCCGCTGTCGCTCGACGCTTCGGTCGAGAGCCTCTCAAGCCGCGTCGGCAATGCCGCCAACACGCTGATCGCGCCGCCGCGCACAACGTTCAACTTGGGCGCGCGTTATCGCTTCAAAACGGCCGGCGGGACCTGGCTGCTGCGGCCCATGGTGCTCAACCTGTTCAACGAATACGGCTGGAACGTGAACGGATCGGGCGGGTTCACCTATTCGAACCGGCGCCAGATCACGCTGCAGCTCGTCGCCGATTTCTAAAAATTTGCCGGTTCTGTGGAGTAACCCGCACCAACCAAACCTGCCCCGCAACCCGCTCAGGCTGAGCTTGTCGAAGCCCCGTCCGGCATAGCCCTGATGGACCCTTCGACAAGCTCAGGGTGAGCGGGGATGCGGGACGCTATGGTTTTGGGGCGCGTGTGCAGAGTAGCCCGCGCCAACTCCAGCCCCCGACCGGAAGAGGTATAGTTTTGCCAGGTTATTCCCCCGGCACCTTTACGCGCAGCATCGCCGCCGCGGCCAGCACCAGCGTGCCGGCGGCGAAGGCCATGGTCCAGATCGGCTGGTCGGGGAAGAAGGCCTTCATCACCGAGCCCATCACCGTCGCCACCAGCAATTGCGGCACCACCACGAAGACGTTGAACAGCCCCATGTAGATGCCAAGCTTGGCTTGCGGCAGACTGCTCGCCAGGATCGCGTAAGGCATGGCGAGGATCGAGGCCCAGGCGATGCCGACGCCGATTTCGCTGATGATCAGCTGCTCTGGCGTGGTGAAGACAAAGAAGCTCGCATAGCCCGCCGCCCCGCAAAGCAGGCCGAAGACATGGGTCTTGGCCTTGCCGAAGCGGCGCGAAAGGAACGGCAGCAGGGTCAGCGCGGCAATCGCCGCTACGCCGTTGTAGACCGAGAACAGCACGCCCACCCAGTTGCCGCCTTCTTGGTAAGCCGCGCTGGCCGCATCGGCCGAGCCGAAGAAGTTCTGCGCCACGACCGGCGTGGTGTTGATCCACATGATGAACAGCGCCGACCAGCTGAAGAACTGCACCAGCGCCAGCTTGCGCATGATTTCGGGCATGCCGGAGAAATCGCCGATGATGCTGGCCAGCATGTTGGCGCTTTTGCCCGCCTGGGCCAGGCGAATGGCGAGGTAGCTCAGCACGCCGTAAGCGACGAGCAACATGGCGAGGAGGTAAACTTCCTTTTCCAGTCCCCGCTCTTCGGTCACCACGGCCAGGAAGCCGCCGGCTGCAATCCACCAGAATGGCCCGCCCGAGCTGCGGTCAGCGAGGGCACGCAGGGTCGGCCCATCGGCCTCCTCGGCTTCGCCAAAGGCGCGCATTTCCCCGGGCGAGTACTCCTTGGTGGTCAGCACGGTCCACATCACCGCTGCGAACAGCGCCAGGCCCCCGGCCCAGAAGGCATAGCGGACCGTATCGGGAATCTGGCCGAGCGGAGCCTCGTTCGACACGCCCCAATGTTCGAGCAGATAAGGGAAGATCGATCCAACCACCGCGCCCGCCCCGATAAAGGCGGTCTGCACGGCATAGCCGGCGGTATGCTGGTCCTTGCGCAGCATATCGCCAACAAAGGCGCGGAACGGCTCCATCGAGATGTTGAGGCTGGCATCGAGCACCCACAGCAGCACTGCCGCCATCAGCAGCACGTTGCTTTCAGGCATGGCCAGCAGCGAGAGCGCGGCGAGCACCGCGCCGAGCAGGAAGAACGGACGGCGGCGGCCAAGGCGGCCGAGCCAGGTCTTGTCAGAGAGGTGGCCGATGATCGGCTGGACCAGCAGGCCGGTCAGCGGGGCGGCGACCCACAGCGCCGGCAGATCATCGATCGAGCTGCCCAGCGACTGGAAGACGCGGCTCATGTTCGCGTTCTGCAGCGCAAAGCCGATCTGGATGCCGAAGAAGCCGAAGCTGATATTGAACAGCCCGGCCCAGCTCTGCCGTGGTTTCTCGGTTGCCATGCCTCTCCCCTTTTATGGGCAGCAGGGCTGGCACGGCCTGACGGGGCAGGCAAGTGGCATACGAATACGTAAGGCGGCTTCAGCCGGTCGTGCTGGCCCGCACGATCAGGCGCGGCGGCAGGCTGCGGTTGTCCTGGGCCCGGTCCTCGATCTGTTCGGCCAGCGTTTCGACCAGCAGTTCGCCGGCCGCGATCAGGTCCTGCTGGACCGTGGTCAGCGGCGGACTGGTCAGGCTGGCGGCGGGGATATCGTCGAAGCCGACCACGGCGACATCGCCCGGTACCGTGCGCCCCGCTTCGGCCAGCGCGCGCATTGCCCCGATTGCGATCAGGTCACTGGCGGCGAAGACCGCGTCGAACTCCGCGCCCGCATCCAGCAGCGCCCGGATCGCCGCGCGGCCATCGCCTTCGCTGGATAGGGCAGGGACCTGCAGCGCCGGATCGGCGGCCAGCCCGGCATCCGCCATGGCTTCGCACAGGCCGCGATAGCGGTCGGCGAATTCGGGATAATGCTCGTCCGCATGACCCAGGAAGGCGATCTTGCGGCGGCCAAGGTCCAGCAGGTGTTCCCCGGCCAGCCGCCCAGCGGCAACGTTGTCCGTGCCGACCGTCGCCCCGATCGCATCCTCGCGGACCGAGCCCCAGCGCACGAACCGCGTGTCATGCTCCACCAGTTCAGTCAGCCGCTGGGTGTAAAGCGTGTAATCGCCGTACCCCAGCAGGATCAGGCCATCAGCACGGTGGCTATCCTGGTAGCGGGTGTGCCAGTCATCCTCCAGCTTCTGGAACGAGATCAGCAGGTCCAGTCCGCGATTGGCGGTCGCCCGGGTGATTGCGCCCAGCATGGCCAGGAAGAACGGGTTGATATTGGCCCCGTCGGGCGTCGGGTCCTCGAAGAACAGCAAGGCAATGGTGTGCGAGCGCTGCGACCGCAGCGACGAGGCGTTCTTGTCGACCGAATAGTTCAGCTCGCGCGCGATCTCCTGGATCCGCTGCCGGGTCGCCAGGCTGACCGATTTGGAGCCGCGCAGCGCCCGGCTGACAGTGGGCTGCGAGACCCCCGCCAGATAGGCGATGTCAAAGCTCGTCGGCTTGGCTGAGGGCTTGCGGCCCATTTCCTCTCCTGCCCCGTCCGGTCTTGATGCCGGCACGCCGCGCAGGATAGCGCTTCAGTCGCCCAGCGCAATTGCCAAGTCCACCATTTTGGCGGGGCTTGCAGCGCTAAACTAGCAATTTGGCGAATGGGCAGGACCGGCCCCTCACCGCATGACGACATGCTGGGAAAAGGTCCGCTTTGGCGGGCCCCGACCGTGCAAGGCAACCGAGAGAACACCATGCAACTCAGTCGCGAGCAAATGCTGCAGGCCTACCGCCGGATGAAGATCATCCGCGAGTTCGAAGAGCGCCTGCATATCGATATCGCCACCGGCGCAATCGCCGGCTTCACGCACCTCTATTGCGGCCAGGAAGCGGTCGCGGTCGGGGTCTGCGAGCATCTCGATACCGATGACAAGATCGTCTCGACCCACCGCGGCCACGGCCACTGCCTGGCCAAGGGCTGTGACGTTGACGGGATGATGAAGGAGATCTGGGGCAGCCGCGAAGGCCTGTGCAAGGGCAAGGGCGGTTCGATGCACATCGCCGATGTCGATGTCGGCATGCTCGGTGCCAACGGGATCGTCGGGGCGGGCGCACCGATCGCGGTTGGCGCAGCGCTCGCCGCCAAACTGGACGGCAAGGGCAAGGTCGCAATCACCTTCTCGGGCGACGGCGCCTGCAACCAGGGCACCACCTTCGAGGCGATGAACATGGCGGTCGTCACCAAGGCGCCCTGCGTCTTCGTGTTCGAGAACAACCACTATTCCGAACACACCGGCTTCGAATATGCCGTCGGCACCCAGCAGGACATTGCCAGCCGGGCCGAAGCCTTTGGCATGAAGGTCTGGCGCGCCGACGGGACGGATTTCTTCGCGGTCCATGAAACCATGCGCGAGCTGCTTGACTATGTTCGCGCCGGCAATGGCCCCGCCGCGGTCGAGTTCGATACCGAGCGCTTCTTCGTAGTCGATTGCCGCATCGGCGCCGAGCAGGCCGGTAACAAACCCGCACTTGGCCGGGCCGCCGGCAATCCCGATGACCTTTGCCCCGCGGGCCTTGGCAAACTGGACCACGCAGGAGCCGACTGCCCCGGCGGCGCCTGAAACCAGCACGACATCGCCCGGCTGAACCTCACCCACCGCGATCAGTCCGACCCAGGCGGTGAGGCCGGTGGTAATGCCCAGCAGGCCGATGAAATCGGAGGGCGAAACGCCTTGCTCCGGCACCACCTTGGTCAGCGCGGCTGCATCCATCAGCGCCATGGTCTGGGCCGAAAGCAGGCCATAGGCCCAGTCACCGACCGCAAAGCCGGGATCGCTGCTGGCCACGACCTGGCCAATCCCGAAAGCGCGAATGGTTGAGCCGAGTGTGACGCTTTCGTGGAATCCTTCGGCATCGAGCGTGGTGCGAATCCACGCGTCCATCGACAGGGTATCGACCTTGACCAGCACCTGGCCGGCCGGGACCTGTTCGATCGTTTCATCCACGATGCTGAAATCGGACAGCGAAGGCATGCCGGCGGGGCGCTTGGCGATGGTAACGCGGCGGTTCTGGTAAGCGATGACACGTCTCCTGTATTTTCAGCGCACAGGTTAAGCGCCCGAATGCCGCCAACCAACTGGCAAAACCGAGTGGCAGAATGGCCACGCCCGCCCCTTCGCATAATATGCGTATACGTATGCCATCTTCCTGCCGAGGCGGCTTGGCCCGTATCTGCAGGCTTCCACGGGAGGAGGAGCCGCATACCCGGCCTGATTCCGCATGGGGCATTGCGCCGGGGGACTGGACCTGTCGGCGCGGTTTAGGGAGAGTACATCGTGGCACTTCGCACCCGTTTTGTCGGTGGCCTTGGGGTTTCGGCCATCGCACTTGCCATTTCCGCTGTGGCCATGCCCAGCGCCGCTTTCGCGCAGGATACCGCTGCTGAAGATGAGGCCGCCGTCGAGGATGGCGCCATCATCGTTACCGGCTTCCGCGCATCGCTGGAAACCGCCGTCAACAAGAAGAAGACCTCGGAAGTGATCGTCGAATCGATCTCGGCCGAAGACATCGGCAAGCTGCCCGATGCCTCGATCGCGGAATCGATCGCCCGTCTGCCGGGTCTGACCTCGCAGCGCCTCTCGGGCCGCTCGAACTCGATTTCGATCCGCGGTTTCGCCCCGGACTTCTCGACCACGCTGCTCAACGGCCGCGAACAGACCTCGACCGGTGACAACCGCGCCGTCGAATACGATCAGTATCCCTCGGAAGTCGTCAGCCAGGTCAACGTCTACAAGACCCCGATGGCTTCGCTGATCGGCCAGGGCCTGTCGGGCACGGTCGACATGCGCACGATCCGCCCGCTCGATGCCGGCAAGCAGATCCTCACCGTCGGCGCGCGCGGCTCCTATGCCGATCTCGGCAAGCTGAACGCCGGTTCGAAGGACTTCGGCTACCGCGTGAACGCGCTCTATGTCGATCAGTTCGCTAATGACACCATCGGCATCGCGCTGGGCGCCTCCTACGTCGACGAGCCCTATCAGATCCAGGAATTCAACGCCTGGGGTTACCCGACCGATGCCGGCGATGCCGTGATCGGTGGTTCGAAGTCCTATGTCACCAGCACCCAGCTGACCCGCTTCGGCCTGAACGGCACGCTGCAGTGGAAGCCGAGCGCCAGCTTCACCACGACGCTCGATGCTTTCTACACCGACTTCAAGGATGACCAGGCCAAGCGCGGCATCGAACTGCCGCTTTATTGGTCGGCTGCGACGCTTTCGAACCCGACTCGCAGCAACAAGTTCATCACCGCCGGTCAGTACAACGGCGTGAAGGGCGTGGTCCGGAACGACGTGTTCCAGCGCAATGCCAAGCTTTACAGCTTTGGCTGGAACAACAAGTACGAAGGCGACGACGGCTGGAGCGCGCTGCTCGATCTGTCGTACTCGAAGACCGATCGCAACGAGCTCAACGTTGAAAGCTATTCGGGCACCGGCCGCAATGCGGTGGGCGCAACCGACACGATCCGGTTTGCCAGCGGCACCAAGGGCACGACCTTCACCCCGACGCTTAACTATGGCGATTACAACCTGATCCTGCTGACCAGCCCGCAAGGCTGGGGTGGCAACCAGACTGCCCCCAACGGCACGACGATCATCAACGGTCAGGACGGTTACTACAACGACCGGATCGTCAAGGATAAGGTCTTCCAGGCCCGCGCCGAAGTGAAGAAGGACATGGACGGGTTCATTTCCAGCGTTCAGCTGGGCACGAACTATACCGATCGTTCGAAGAGCCTGGTTCCGGACGAATACTTCCTGGGCCTGACCGCCAACACCAACGGCACCACCAGCGTGGCCGTGCCCAGCCAGTTCCGTCTGGGTACGACCAATCTGTCGTTCCTCGGTCTTGGCCCGATGATCAGCTACAACCCGCTCGCGCTGCTCGATGCCGGGATCTACAAGCTGGTGCCCAACGCCTATGGCGACGTGCGGGTGAAGAGCTACTCGGTCAGCGAAAGGATCCTCACTCCTTACATCCAGGCAAACCTGAAGGGCACGCTGGGTTCGGCTGACCTGACCGGTAACATCGGTGTCCAGGCCAACTTCACCGAACAGAAGTCGGTGGGTGCAACCGCCGTTCAGCTTTCGACTCCTTTGCCAAATGGGGCACCGAACATTGGCGCATCCATTCAGTCCGACACGACCCGCTACACCGACATCCTGCCCAGCCTCAACCTGTCGCTGCGTTTCCCCAGCGACTTCGTGATCCGCTTAGCCGCGGCCCGCGAAATCATCCGGCCGCGCATGGATGACATGAAGAACTCGCTGAGCTTCGGTTATTCGATCACGCCGAACCCGGCATCGCCTGGCACCTTCATTGCCAACGTGACCGGTAGCTCGGGCAACCCGGATCTGCGTCCGTGGCGCGCCAACGCGGTCGACCTGACCTTTGAAAAGTACTTCGGCACCAAGGGCTACCTGGCGCTGCAGCTCTTCTACAAGGACCTGAAGAGCTACATTTACAACCAGGATGTGGTGATCCCGACTGCGGAACTGGTGATCACGCCGCCGAACCAGGCCAATGTCACGATCTCGCCCAATGCGGTGCTGAACATTCCGATCAACGGCAAGGGTGGCGAACTCTATGGCGTTGAACTGGCCGGTACCCTGCCGTTCGACACCTTCGCCGAAGCGCTCTCGGGCTTCGGGATCACGGGCGGTGTCTCTTACACCGAAACCAAGATCCTGCCGAACCCGGGTGGCAAGGCGGAAGACCTGCCGGGCTATTCGAAGTGGGTCGCCAACGGCACCCTGTTCTTCGAAAAGGGCGGCTTCAACGTTCGTGGCTCGATCCGCTACCGTTCGACCTTCGTCGGTGAAGTCTCGGGCTTCGCGGCCAACCGGGTCCGCCGCCGCGCGGCGCCGGAAACCATCATCGACGCCCAGATCGGTTATGACTTCCAGCCCGGCACGGCGCTCGAAGGGCTCTCGCTCTACATCCAGGGCCAGAACCTGACGAACGAACCGTTCATCACCACCAACCCGGGCGATGTGCGCCAGGTGATCGACTACCAGCGTTATGGTCGCCGGTTCCTGGCAGGCTTCAACTACAAGTTCTGAAGTCCATGAGGGGGGAGATGGGGTTTCCGGTACGGGTCGCACCGCCGGAGCCCCATCGATCTCCGCTTGATTATCCAGTCGATTACGAGACTAACGCGCGGACAAATTGCGCGCGGAGATGACCCATGGGTGATGGCAGGCCATATCGGATAGTCATCCTCGGCGGCGGGACCGCCGGCTGGATGAGCGCAGCCGCCTTGGCACGGTTTGCCCCGGCCACCCATTCGATTACCCTGATCGAGAGCGAGGCAATCGGCACCGTCGGCGTCGGCGAGGCGACGATCCCCGCGATCATGCTGTTCAACCAGGCGCTTGAGCTCGACGAGGCCGAGTTCCTGCGTGAGACGATGGGCTCGTTCAAGCTCGGCATCGAATTTGCCGGCTGGCTGAAGCCCGGTCACTCCTACATGCACGCCTTTGGCGAGGTTGGCCGCCAGCTTGGTCTGCTGCCGTTCCGCCACTACTGGGCGCGCGGCCGCAAGCTTGGGCTCGCCAAGCCGCTGGCGCATTATTCGCCGAACGAACTGGCCGCCCGCACCGGCCGCGCTGGCCCTGGCGCGCCTGGCGTTTCGTTGCCTTACGCCTACCACTTCGATGCCGGGCTCTATGCCGGCTATCTGCGCCGCTATGCCGAAGCGCGCGGCGTTACCCGGCATGAGGGCAAGGTCGCCTCGGTCCAGCGTGCCGAGAATGGTGATATCGCTTCGGTCACCACCGACGATGGCCGCAGCTTTGCAGGTGACTTCTTCATCGATTGCTCGGGCTTCCGCGGTCTGCTGATCGAGCAGGAACTGGGCGCTGGCTATGAGGACTGGCGCCATTGGCTGCCGTGCGACCGCGCGGTCGCCGTGCCCTGCGCGGCCTCGGGTGATTTCACGCCCTATACCCGCTCGACCGCCCGCTCTGCCGGGTGGCAGTGGCGCATTCCGCTGCAGCACCGGATCGGCAACGGCCATGTCTATTGCAGCGCGTTCATTTCGGATGATGAGGCGACCGCGGTACTGCTGGCCAATCTTGATGGCCCGCCCGCTGCCGATCCGCGCCCGCTGCAATTCGTCACCGGCCGCCGCCGCAAGTTCTGGGACCGCAACGTCCTCGCCGTCGGCCTGTCGAGCGGGTTCATGGAGCCGCTCGAATCTACCTCGATCCACCTGATCCAGTCGACCATCACCCGCTTCCTGACCGTGCTGCCCGGCGGCCCAGTCGACGATGCCGTGCGCGACGGCTTCAACCGCCGCGCCGCCCTGGAGTTTGAGCGGATCCGCGATTTCCTGATCCTGCATTACTGGGCCAACCAGCGCCACGGCGAGCCCTTCTGGGATCACTGCCGCAACATGGACCTGCCGGACAGCCTCAAGGCGCGGATCGAGGAATTCCAGGCCGCCTGCGTGATCCAGCCCAGCGCCGATGAGCTGTTCACCGAGGTGGGCTGGCTGCAGGTCATGGTCGGCCAGGGGCTTGAGCCGGCCAGCTGGAACCCGATCGCCGATGGCCTGTCTGACGCCGATCTTGGCCGGTTTCTGGAAGGCGTCGAGCGCGCCGCGATCGAGGCGGTCCGGCCGATGGCGCAACATATCGACTATCTTGCCTCGCTGGTCACGGCCGAGGCTGCCCGGGGAGCTGCCTGATGATCCGTACGCTTGGCCTTGCGCTCGCCGCGCTGTCGCTTGCCGCGCCGCTCGCTGCGCAGGAAAGCCCGGCCAAGGCCGAATTGCGCGCGCGCACGCCGAACGAGGAGATCGTCTACTTCGTCCTGCCCGACCGGTTCGAGAACGCCGATCCGAAGAACGATACTGGCGGGATCAAGGGTGACCGGCTGAAGCATGGCTTCGATCCGGCGCACAAGGGCTTCTACCACGGCGGCGACCTCAAAGGGCTGACCAGCCGGCTCGACTATATCCAGGGGCTGGGCGCAACCGCGATCTGGTTTGCGCCGATCTTCAAGAACAAGCCAGTTCAGGGCCACAAGGGCGACGAGAGCGCCGGGTACCACGGCTATTGGGTGACGGACTTCACCCAGGTCGATCCGCACTTCGGCACGAACGAGGACTTCAAGGCCTTCGTCGATGCGGCCCATGCACGCGGCATGAAGGTCTACATGGACATCATCGCCAACCACACCGCCGATGTGATCCAGTACCGCGAAGGCGGGGACTATGCCTATCGCGGCAAGGCCGACTATCCTTATTCGCGCCGTGGCGGCGTGACCGGTGCCCCGATCAATCCCGGCTTCAACGGCGATGCCGATGCCAGCCCGGAAAACTGGGCCAAGCTGACCGATCCGACCTGGGCCTATACCCCCTTCGTGCCCAAGGAAGAGGCCAAGGTGAAGGTGCCGGCCTGGCTCAACGATCCGATCTATTACCACAACCGCGGCAACACCAACTGGGTGGGCGAGAGCGCCGTGTTCGGCGACTTTGTTGGCCTTGACGATATCGCGACCGAGCATCCGCGCGTCATCTCTGGGATGATCGAGATCTACGGCAGCTGGATCGAACGTTTCGGCATTGATGGCTTCCGGATCGATACCGCCAAGCACGTCAATCCCGAGTTCTGGCGCGCCTTCGTGCCGGCGATGGAGCGGATTGCGCGGAACAAGGGCATTCCCAACTTCCACATCTTTGGCGAGGTGGCGACGCAGGATGTCGATCCGGCACTGCTGGCGCGCTGGACGCGCATGGGCGGGCTGACGTCAAACCTCGACATGGCCTTTGCCGCCGCGGTCCAGCGCGTGGTCTCGGGCAAGGCCGGGACCGATGTGCTGGCGCGCCTGTTCGAGGACGATTTGCTGTACCAGGGCGGTGAGGGCGGCGCGCTCAATCTGCCGACTTTCCTGGGCAATCACGATTTCGGCCGCTTCTCGATGTTCGTGAAGCAGGCCAACCCCGGCATCAGCCAGGACGAGCTGCTGGCCCGCGCGATGATGGGCAATGCCATGCTGCTGACCCTGCGCGGGGTGCCGGTAATCTATTACGGTGACGAACAGGGCTTCGTCTCGGACGGCAACGACCAGCTGGCGCGCGAGGACATGTTCCCGTCCAAGGTCGCGGTCTACAACGACAATGACCTGATCGGCACCGATGCGACTACGGCTCAGGCCAATTTTGACCGCAATCACCCGCTCTACCGCCAGATCGCCACCCTCGCCGAAGTCCGCAAGGCAACGCCGGCGCTCTATGCCGGGGCGACGATCAGCCGCGCCTTTTCGGACAAGCCGGGGCTCTATGCCGTGTCGCGGATCGATCCGGAAACGGGTCAGGAAGTGGTGCTGGCCTTCAACACCTCGAACCAGCCCGTCACCCAGCGGATTGGAACCGAGCCGCGCAGCCTGACCTTCAAGCCGTTGGCCGGCCAGTGCGCGCTGACCGCCGATGCCCCCGGCAGCCTGACCATTACCCTGCCGCCCTTCGGCTATGCCATCTGCGCGGCGCAGGAATCCAACGTGAGTTCCAAATGAATCGCCTGACCAGAATTGAATCTGCCGGCCAGGATCAGGTCGGCCATGAATGGTGGCGCGGTGCGGCGATCTACCAGATCTATCCGCGCAGCTTCCGCGATTCCAATGGCGACGGGATCGGCGATCTGCCCGGGATTACCGAGCGGCTGGACTACGTCGCCAAGCTGGGCGTCGATGCAATCTGGATCTCGCCCTTCTTCACCTCGCCGATGGCCGATTTCGGCTATGACGTGGCGGACTACTGCGGGGTCGATCCGATCTTCGGGACGCTCGCCGATTTCGACGCCCTGGTTGCCCGCGCGCATGAGCTGGGCCTGCGCGTCACGATCGATCAGGTCTATTCGCACACCTCTGACCAGCACGCCTGGTTCATCGAGAGCCGCGCCAGCCGGGATAATCCCAAGGCGGACTGGTTCGTCTGGGCCGATGCCAAGCCCGATGGCTCACCGCCGACCAACTGGCAGTCGGTCTTCGGCGGTCCGGCCTGGACCTGGGACGCGCGGCGCTGCCAGTATTACCTGCACAACTTCCTCTCCAGCCAGCCACAGCTCAACTGCCACAACCCGGCGGTGCAGGATGCCCTCCTCGGTGTGGCGCAGTTCTGGCTGGATCGCGGGGTCGATGGCTTCCGGATCGATGCGCTGAACTTTGCGATGCACGATCCGCTGCTGCGCGATAACCCGCCGGCGGAATGCGATGGCAAGCCGCGCACGCGCCCGTTCGATTTCCAGCAGCAGCTGTTCAACCAGTCGCACGCTGACATTCCGCGGTTCATCGAGCGGATCCGCGCGCTGACTGACAGCTACGATGGCATCTTCACCGTCGCCGAAGTGGGCGGCAAGGATGCCGAGCGCGAGATGAAGCTGTTCACCAGCGGTGAGGCGCGGCTCAACAGCGCCTATGGCTTCGATTTTCTCTATGCCAAGGCACTGACCCCGGCAGTTGTCGCCCGTGCGCTGGACCAGTGGCCCGCTGCGCCGGACATCGGTTGGCCGAGCTGGGCCTTCGAAAATCACGATGCCCCGCGCGCGCTCTCGCGCTGGTGCGCGCCCGATCAGCGCGAGGCCTTTGCCCGTTTGAAGGTGACGCTGCTGGCGGCGCTGCGCGGCAATATCATCGTCTACCAGGGTGAAGAGCTGGGGCTGACCCAGGTCGAGATCCCGTTCGAGCAGCTGCAGGACCCCGAAGCGATCGCCAATTGGCCGCTGACCCTGGCCCGCGACGGCGCGCGAACCCCGCTGCCGTGGCAGGCGCAGAGCGAGCAGGGCGGCTTTACCGCCAGCTCCGCCCCCTGGCTGCCGCTGGGCGAGGAAAACATGGCCCGGGCGGTCGATCGGCAGGAGAACGATCCAGCCTCCCTGCTCAACCTGACCCGCAGCCTGCTGGCGCTGCGCCACCAGACCCCGGCGCTGCGCAACGGCACTTGCGATGTGGTCCTCGCCGACGCGGCGCGGCTCGTGCTGCGTCGCACATCGGGCGATGACAGCCTGCTGGCGGTCTTCAACATTTCCGCTGCCGATGCGGACTGGCCGGAAGGCCTCAGCACTGCCGGCACCCCTATCTTCGCGGTAAACGGGGCAGAACCCGGCCGCCTGCCCGCCTTCGGGGCGGTCCTCATCCGGGAGAACAAGTGACATGAAGCCGATCCGTTTTGCCCTTGGCCTGGGTCTTGCGCTCGCCGCCGCGCCGGCGCTGGCCCAGCAGGCTCCGGTCATGGCCAGCTCGCCCGACGGCGCGGTCAGCGTCACCGTTTCGATCGATGGCGATGGCCGCGCGGCCTATGCCGTGACCCGCAAGGGCAAGCCGATCATCGCCCCCTCGCGCCTGGGCTTTCTGTTCACTGACGAAGCCAAGATCGAGCGTCGCCTGACCATTACCGGTCAGGAAGTCCGCGACTTTGACGAGACCTGGACCCAGCCGTGGGGTGAGTGGGCCAGCATTCGCAACCGCTACCGCGAGTTCAAGGTCCACCTCAAGGAAACGACCGCGCTGGCCCGGGTCTTCACCGTCACTTTCCGCCTCTATGAGGACGGCCTGGGCTTTCGCTACGAGTTTCCGCAGCAGCCCAACATGGCGAAGACGAATATCGCCGACGAGCTGACCGAATTCGCCTTCGCCCAAGATGGCACCGCCTGGTGGAAGCCGGCCTATCTGTGGAACCGCGAAGAGTATCTCTACAACAAGACCGGCCTGTCGTCGGTTTCGACCGCCGCGACGCCGATCACGGTCAAGCTGGCCGATGGCACCCATGTCGCGCTGCACGAAGCGGCGCTGGTCGACTTTTCGGGCATGAATGTGACCCGGACCGAAGGCACGACCCTGCGCGCCAATCTCACCCCCGGCGCGGGCGGACCCAAGGTTCAGAAGAGCGGGGCCTGGACCACGCCCTGGCGCACGCTGATCATCGCCGATGATGCCCCCGGCATCTATCACAGCCACCTGATGCTGAACCTCAACGAGCCCAACAAGCTGGGCGACATGAGCTGGTTCAAGCCCGGCAAGTTCGCCGGCGTGTGGTGGAACATGATCAAGGGCGAATGGTCGTGGGCGCGCGGGCCGAAGCACGGCGCGACCAATGCCAACGTCAAGGCCTACATCGATTTCGCCGCCGCCAACGGCATCCCCAACGTGCTGGTCGAAGGCTGGAACGTGGGCTGGGACGGTGACTGGTTCGGCAACGGCTGGGACATGGATTTCACCAAGCCGACCGAAGACTTCGATATCGCCATGCTCTCCGCGTACGGCAAGAAGAAGGGCGTCCGGCTGGTTGGCCACCACGAGACCGGCGGCGCGGTAACCCACTACGACAACCAGCTGGACCGCAGCTTTGCCTTTGCTGCCAAGCACGGGATGATGGTGGTCAAGACCGGATACGTCACCGATGCCGCCCAGCTGGAGCGCGTCGATCCCGACGGCACCAAGCGCCGCGAATGGCTTGAGGGCCAGTGGATGACCAACCACTTCGTCCGCGTTGCCGAGACTGCGGCAAAGTACAAGATCGCCTTTGACAGCCACGAGCCGGTTAAGGGCACCGGTCTGCACCGCACCTATCCCAACTGGGTGGCGCGCGAGGGCATGCGCGGCATGGAATACAACGCCTGGATCGGCGGCAAGAACCCGCCCGAGCACGAAGCGAACCTGGTCTTCACCCGGATGCTCGAAGGGCCTATGGACTTCACCCCCGGCGTGCTGAGCCTAAAGGGGTCGGAGAACAGCGACATCCTCTCGACCATTGCCAAGCAGCTGGCGCTCTATGTGGTGATCTATTCGCCGGTGCAGATGGTGGCCGACACGCCGGAGAACTACGCGAAGTTCCCGAAGGAAATGAAGTTCATCCGCGACGTTCCGACCGACTGGCAGGAAACCCGCGTCCTGAATGGCGAGATTGGCGACTATGTCACCATCGCCCGCAAGGAGCGGGGCGGCGAGGGCTGGTACGTTGGCGCGGTGGGTGACGAGAACGCCCAGACCGTCGCGTTCAAGCTCGACTTCCTTACCCCCGGCAAGCGCTACAAGGCGGAAATCTATCGCGATGGCGACGATGCCGATTACCGCACCGACAAGCGCCATTCGATCGCGATCGAGAGCAAGGTGCTGACCAGTGCCGACAGCCTGACCATGCGGATCGCGCCGGGCGGCGGCTTCGCGATCCGGCTGGTACCGGCCAAGTGAGGCTGCTGGGCGGCCTGCTGGCGCTGCTTGGCGCCGTGCTGGCCGCCCCCGCTCTCGCGCGGGAGCAGACCGGACGGTTCCTCGAATACGAACACGTCGCCGCCGCCGGTCTGCCCGAGCAGCGGCTGACGATCTGGCTGCCGCCGGGCTATGACAAGAGCAAGCAGCGCTACCCGGTGCTCTACATGCATGACGGGCACAACCTGTTCGATCCGGCCAAGAGCAACTTCAACAAGGTCTGGGCGGCCGACAAGGCGATGCTGGCGGCGGTGAAGTCGGGCAAGGTGGAGCCGCACATCATCATCGGCGTCTGGGCGCCCGGCCGCGACCGCTATCGCCAATATCTGCCGCAGACGATCTACCAGGCCGCCAGCGGCACACCGCGCGCGGCGATGGACGCGATGATCGAGGGGCCGGTGATGAGCGATGCTTACCTCGCCTGGCTGGCCGGACCGCTCAAGCAATGGGTCGATGCCAGTTTCCGCACCCGGCCGGGGCGCGACGATACGGCGATCATGGGGTCGAGCATGGGCGGGCTGATGAGCTGCTATGCCTTCCTTGAGCGGGCCGAGACCTATGGCCGCGCAGGCTGCGTCTCGTCGCACTGGCCGGCCGCCGATCCGACCAGGGTGGGCCCAGCCAATCCGGAGCTGATCGCGCTGTGGGACGGCTGGTTTGCCGCGCGGCTCGGCCAGCCGGGTGGCCGCCGGGTGTGGATGGACCACGGCACGGCGACGCTCGATGCCTTCTACGCGCCCTACCAGCAGAAGATCGACGCGCGCTTTGCCGCCAGCGGCTGGCAGCGCGGACGCGACTGGGAAAGCAAGGTCTACCAAGGCGCCGAGCACGAGGAGAACGCCTGGGCGCGGCGCCTGACCGAGGTGTTCGGCTGGCTGCTGCGGAAGTAATCAGGCCGGCCGGGGCAGGGCGGTGGTCGCCTTCATCCGTTCCATCGAGAAGCTGGAGCTGACATCGGCCAGGTCCGGGATTGCGGCGATCAGCTTGCGATAGATCCGGTCGTAGTGGGCGATGTCGCGCACCACCAGCTTGAGCAGGTAATCGACATCGCCGGCCATGCGGTGACACTCGACAATCTCGTCAATCGCCGCGACCCCGCGCGAGAAGGCTTCGAGCCAGGCCGGGTCGTGCCGGTTGGTGCGGATCGAGACGAAGACCGTGGTCGCCAGCCCCAGCCGCGCAGGATCGACCAGGGCCACCCGGCGGGCAATGATCCCGCTGTCCTCCAGCCGCTTGATCCGCCGCCAGCAGGCATTGCTGGAGAGGCCGACCCGGTCCCCCACGTCCTGCACGGCAAGCGAGGCATCCGACTGCAAAACCCCCAGGATTGCCCAGTCTATCGAATCCAATTGCAAGATATCGCTCTGCATTGGGATAAAATATCACCGAAATGCCACATATGCTATAAAAAGAGTGATGATTTTGCATCCAGGCCGCGATATCCTTGCGTCAGATTTGGGGAGAGCCAGCCAATGTCACTCAAGACCCTGTTCACCGAGCACCCTGCCAGTGTCGATGAAACCTATACCGAGCACCTGGCCATGGCGTCGGGCTTTGGCGTGCGGATGATCCTCGGCGGCTTTGCCTGCCTGCTCCACGGGATCTTCCCGTTCCTGTTCGTGAAGACCGGCTCGGCGCAGATTTCGACCCTGCACGAGCGCATGGTTCAAAACCGCCGCACCAAGCAGATGCCGGCGATCCTCGATTTCGTGATCTGAACAAAAAACCGGCCCGGCGCTTGGCCGGACCGGTTCCTTGTTTCAGCCTTGCGGCGCGGGTTTACTCGCCCAGTGCCTTGTCCTCGTTGGCGCGCTTGATCACGTAGAGGCGGACCGCTTCGGACTGCTGCGGGGTCAGCTCGTTCTTCCAGCTGACCATGCCATTGGCCGAGAGCGCACCACCGATCACGATGTCATTCCACATCTTCGCATCGCCCAGCGAACCGGCGCGGCGCAGGTCGCGGGTGAGCGAAGTGCCGATCGCGGCGTCGCCGTGGCAGACCGCGCAGAACTGGCCGAACTGCTTCTGCCCTTCAGCCAGCTGGGCCGGAGTGCCGGTCGAGGCCGGGGGATCGAGCGGCGGCGGAGCGGCCGAATCCATGTCCGGCAGCTTGGCCTTGCCGCCCAGCTTGAACACCAGCAGGCGCGACTGGTTGCGGATCGGCCCGTTCGGTTCGGAGAGATAGCCCGCCGTAATCGGCCAGGCCCCGCCCCAACCGGCCAGCACCGCCACATATTGTTCACCCTTCACGCGGAAGGTAGAGGCCGGCGCGACAATCCCGGTCTGGGCGTTGAAGCTCCACAGCTTCTTGCCGTTGGCAGGGTCGAAGGCGTTGAACTCACCCGCCATGTTGCCCTGGAACAGCAGGTCACCGGCGGTGGAGAGCAGGCCGCCGTTCCAGGCACCCGGATACTTGATGGTCCAGCGCGCCTTCTGCGCCACCGGATCCCAGGCCACCAGTTCACCCGTGGTCACCGCCTTGGCCGCAGCGCGCATCGCCTTGTCGGCCGGCAGCATGCCGGATGAAAGGTCCAGCCCGACGTTGAAGCCCTGCTTGTTGGCCTTCCAATCGGGGTTGTGGATGAAGGCGAAGGAATTGTTGATCGCCGGAATATAGACCAGCCCGGTCTTGGGGTTGAAGGCCATCGGGTGCCAGTTGTGCGCGCCGATCGGACCGGGCGTGCCCAGCCACATCTTGCCGGTGCGGTAATAGCGCGAATCCGGGTTTTCGATCGGACGGCCAGTCTTCAAGTCAAAGCCGGTGGCCCAGTTCACTGGCACATAGTTCTTGGCGCTGATCAGCTTGCCGGTCTCGCGATCCAGCACGAAGAAGAAGCCGTTCTTCGGCGCCTGCATCAGCACCTTGCGCTTGGCCCCGTCGATCGTCAGGTCGGCCAGCATGATGTGCTGGGTGGCGGTATAGTCCCAGGTCTCGCCGGGGGTGGTCTGGAAGTGCCAGACATATTCGCCGGTCTTGGGCCGCAGCGCGACAATCGAGGAGAGGTAGAGGTTGTCGCCCTCGCCGGCCGAACGGAAGAACTGGTTCCAGGGTGAGCCGTTGCCAACACCGACATAGAGCAGGTCAAGCTCTGGGTCATAGGCCATGGCATCCCACATGGTGCCGCCGCCGCCCTGTTTCCAATATTCGCCCTTCCAGGTCGCCTCGGCCTTCTTGAGGTGCTCTTCCTCGTTCTTGCCGGGTGCATCAGGCACCGAATAGAACCGCCACAACTCCTTGCCGGTATCCGCGTCATAGGCGGTCAGGAAACCGCGCACGCCCATTTCTGCCCCGCCATTGCCGATCAGGACCATGCCGTTGATCACGCGCGGCGCGCCGGTGATTGTATAGGGCTTCGACTGGTCAAGCGTGACCACACTCCACACTTCCTTGCCGGCCTTGCGGTCCAGCGCCACCAGCCGCCCATCGAGCGTGCCCATGAACAGCTTGTCGCCCCAGGCGCCGAAGCCGCGGTTGACCACGTCGCAGCAGGCCGCCACGCCGCGCTCGCCCGGCACCTTGGGATCGTATTCCCACTCCAGCTTGCCGGTGACGGCGTCATAGGCCTTGGCCTTGGACCAGGCGGTGGTGATGTAGATCTTGCCGTCGATCGCCAGCGGGGTCGCTTCCTGGCCGCGCGAGGTGTCGAGATCGGCAAACCAGGCCAGGCCCAGGTCCTTGATGTTGCCCTGGTTGATCTGGTCGAGCGGCGAGTGGCGCTGCTCGTCATAAGTGCGGCCATAGGACAGCCACTCATCGGGATTGGCAGCGATGATTCGCTCGGCATTGACTGCGCCAGGCAATTCCGAGCTCGGCTGCTGCTTGCAGGCTGCCAGCGGCAGCGCAAGCGCCAGCAATGCCACTTTCAGGCGCATTCCATTGACCATGCGAGCCATCCCCTCCCTCCAGATCCGTCCGCCCGGTGAATCCGGGTCGTCCCCTTGGCAGCGATACTGCCGTTAATCGCTCGGTTAAGCTAGCCCTATCGTGCGGTCCCCGTTATGATCGCGCCGGGTGGGGCACAAGGAGCTTGGCGATGTGTGATGACCTGACCGCGATCGAGGAACAACAGGCGCTGGACGCGCGCGGGATTGACCGGCGCAGCTTTGCCGCGCTTGGCGTGGCTGGGCTGGGCACGCTCGCCGCGCCGCTTGCCGCCAAGGCTCCGGCGGGTCTGGCCGAACAGATGGTCACCCTGACCACGCCCGACGGCAAGCTTGATGCCTTTTTCGTCCACCCGGCCAAGGGCCGGCACCCGGCGGTGATCCTGTGGCCCGACATTGCCGGCCTGCGCGAAGCCTACAAGGTGATGGCGCGGCGGCTGGCCGCCGATGGGCACGCCGTGCTGGTGCTGAACCAGTATTACCGTTCCGCCCCCGCGCCGCATTTCGACGCGATCACCCAGTGGCGCACGCCCGAGGGCCAGGCCAAGCTGCGCCCGATGATCCCGCTGCTGACCTCCGAAGCGATCGAGCGCGATGCCAAGGCGGCGGTCGCCTGGCTCGATGGCCAGAAGGCGGTCGACAAAAAGCGCGGGATCGGTTCATCCGGCTATTGCATGGGCGGACCCTTTACCGTGCGCACGGCCCATGCCGTGCCGGGGCGGGTCCGCGCTGCCGCCTCGTTCCACGGCGGTTCACTGGTGACGGACAAGCCCGACAGCCCGCACCAGCTGCTGAAGGCGACCAAGGCCGGCTATCTCTTCGCCATCGCCCGCAACGACGATGCCCGCGCGCCGGGCGACAAGGACGCGCTGCGCGAAGCTGCCAAGGCGGCGGGTCGTCCGGCCGAAGTGGAAGTCTATCCCGCCGATCACGGCTGGTGCACGATCGATTCGCCGGTGTTTGACAAGGTTCAGGCCGACCGCGCCTGGGAGCGGATGCTGGCGCTGTTCCGGACGCTTTAGTCGGCGGTCGGAACCTGCTTCTTCAGCTTAACCAGCGTGACCATCTCGTCATAGAGCTCGATCATATGGCTGGCGTGCCACTGGTCGAGCACGCAGCGCACGCGGCCGAAGAAGGGTGGCACGCTCTCGAGCAGATAGGATTGCCGGCCACCCTCGGCGCGGCTCTCGGGCGCTTCGATCTCGATCCCCTGGCCGCGCAGGTAGGACACGGTTTCATCGATATGCTGGGCCAGCGCGATCTTGCGCAGCTCGTTGCTGCCGCTGCGGGCGTGGCCCAGTTCTTCCTTGGCCTTGGCCATCAGATCATCGACGTATTGCGAAACGCGGTCCATGTTCTCACGCTTCAGCGCAATCATCTTGTCGACATAGTCCTGCTGCACGCGCAGCCGGGCGGTGTCCGGATGCTCCGAACCCCAGAAGGCCTGCCCGAAATCGATCGGTTTGTGCTGGATCATGTCTCTATCCGTTAATGACGAACCGGCTGACCATAGGGGAATGTGGTTACGGGCCGGTTAAGCATGGGTGACGGTCCGGTTTCGCTTGCCCAGCCTCGGCGCGGCGCTAACATCGCGGGCTGAAACGATTTCGGGAGTGTGAGATGGAAGGCTTCCTGCTGGCGCTGCTGCTGCTGGTGTTCGTGTTCCTGCTGATGGGCGTGCGGGTGGTCCGCCAGGGCTATGTCTACACCATCGAACGACTGGGGAAGTACACCCTGGCGGCCCAGCCCGGCCTGCATGTGATCATCCCGTTCATTGACCGGGTCGGTCACAAGGTGAACATGATGGAGCAGGTGCTCGACATTCCGGGCCAGGAAATCATTACCCGCGACAAT